>Ga0157364_1000264_pt1 | contig 30929 bp, 8 predicted proteins | sample AttsexASBM2_FD_111476 | JGI IMG/M metagenome (GOLD analysis project Ga0157364, IMG submission 111476) | Fungus gardens microbial communities from leaf cutter ant in Ribeirão Preto, State of São Paulo, Brazil - Atta sexdens ASBM2 | ecosystem: Host-associated > Fungi > Mycelium > Unclassified ...
AAAAAAAAAAAAAAATATATATATATATATATATATATATATATATATATATATATATATATTCATATATATATATAAAACATCGACAAAGATGATAAAGGGAAGTATTAAATCCTTGTAAATAAATTAGAATATATAGAGTCAAGAAATTCCGTTCATTTTTAATGCATTTATTTGTTTTTTTATGAAAATCATTTCAGATATCAACTTTTTATGAAAAAATTTTTCTTCATCTAAAATATTAATATTCTCTCAATAAAAATCATATGAGAATTCAAGTCTATGTGCAGTAATAATTGAATGTTGCGTGTTCCAATTGGTTTCTGTGTTCTTTAATGCACGCTAATAGATTCTATCTGTTTGCATGTATGATGCATTGCAATCATTGCAATTTATTTTATATACGACATTGAAATGAGGCAGAATAGGGAGCTCGTCTTTTTGAACACGGATAAATTTCTTTAACTTATTTATATCTTTGCCATATGTTTATATAAAAACTTTTATTGAAAAGATGTTTAATTTTTTCTGAAATGTAAGGTACAAACGGTATCGTAAAAAACCTTTGTCTCTTTCGTCAACATTTGTATTCTTATACCTCTGTCTACTCTACTATTTAACTGGTCTTCGAACTTTTTATGTAATCTTTTTTTAAGATGGTAGCAAAAATCATATTTAATAGATAATTATTCAGAAAAATTCTTATAATTTTATTAAAATTCTTTTGATGGAAAGTTGGATGAGAAGAAGAATTCTACCTATAATTCCATCTCTTTTTCAGGCTTTCGATAACCAAATTAACTGGAACATTCATAAACAATGAAATTATATCTAAAGATAAAACAATTTTATCATTGGAGATATTAATTTTTGAGTTATTAATTTTTGTACAAAAAAAGAAAGCATTGTTTTAGATTTAACGGATCCTTCTTTTCTCTCCAACTTTCTTTTTCAAAAGAATTTCGATAAAACGATAAGTTCAGCATCATAAGCAATCATTTGTCCGATTTAATTGAGACACGCTTCGCTATTTGAATACGAGTATATATACATACTGTATTTTATATTTATGTGTACATGTATGTACATGACAATTATATATATGTGTATATATATATATGTATGTGTATATATATATATATATGTATATATATATATGTATACAAAATTTACATATAATATATTAAATATAATTATTATATAATAATCAAAATCTTTTTGTAAGATATAAATAAGCACAACAAAGTTGAAAAACGGATTAAAAATGATTGAAAAAATTTTTATAAGTGTGATGTGGCTAAATTGAATAATTAGCCACATAAATAATATGCATTTACTAAAATATATAAGTACTTTTATTGTGACAGTATGACAATTGATGATTCGCAATATGCTTTCATTAATAATGTGTTGTATACATTGCCTATTAAATATATTTACTTAGAATAGTAGACAATTTTATATTCGACACTTTTGCTAAAATGTTACATAAATGCATGAAGTTTTTTTTTATTAGTAAATGTATACGTTTATTAAATTTTACGCTTTGATATATGCAATGAATGTATAACTATAACGTATAATACATAATTACATTTTCTCACAATCTGAACTTTTAATTTACTTAAAGATTCAAATAATTAATATTATAATATAGGTATAATTAAGATTAAAAACTTGATTTAAACTAGTACACCGATCAGAAATAATTGCATACATGCCGATATGGATACGATATAAACGATTTCGGATTCTGTTAATGCGTGTTCCGCCTACATTTACCCTTTAGACAGGCCGCTCTTCGAGTGCCGGAACGATGTTTCACGTCTTTTATTAAGCGTTTCTACGAATTCCGCCACATAAGGCACGACGGAGTTTTATGCTTGCCGCAAGCTATTCGAGGGATTTGCGTTTTCCAAACAATTTCAAACATTGCACAAATTTTTGCTACTGAAATATCAGAAGTTCGTTGTTATAAGCTCGGTCGAGTTTGCGATGATACGTGAATAAACACGCGTGCAGTGTACGTGCGCAAACAGGCGATACACGCAATATCATACAAAAGTATCACATGAACCCGCGGGAAGTAAATAATTGTTAAATGATATTGTATGTATTAATATTTTTCTCTATTATTATCTCGAGGGCACAGATATATCAATAAATAAATAAAAAATATCAATAAATAAATAAATAAAAAATTCTATTATAGGTATATGATTATTATAATTTCGTCATCGGTGGAATATCCAATTTCATAAAAATAGAAAAAAAAAACTAAAAATAGACAAAAAAGTATGTTGCGTTGTAATTATTTTCTGATATTAAGAGATTTTGGCCTATAACATGCTTGTCAGTCTAAATTGCCTGTACGGCGCAATGGTGATAATCTAGGTCATAGAGCTAGTATTATCTCTCGTATACATTATCTCGCAGATGTTTACGAGAATTTGGGCAAAGTGCAAGTGTACATCGCAGGTGGCGGTTGCGTGATTTCTTTCTATCGGTATTGAAAATAAACTACTTAAATAGAGCGGATAAGCTTGACAAGACGATATGAGAGATATTTTTGTATGACAGCCCTTTATAATGTCACTGATATTTCAAACAGTCATAAATAATTCATGAAATATTATTTATAGAATTCAGTCTCTCTCTCTCTCTCTCTCTCTCTCTCTCTCTATTAAGAAATCAGTTAATTCTTTTTTCTTTCTGATTGAATCCTTCTTCTTTTAATTAAATTTTGTATAGAAAAATGATTCTCTGATTACTCGATATTGTTGTTTTTATTAAAAGTTGTATTTTAAACTTCCCACGTAGGGTTGCAACAATTACAAATGGTCTTGATAAAAATATACCTACCTATATTGTAAAAAGTATCTTAAATAAGTATAAAAGTTTCTGCAAGAAAGTATAAAACAAATCGCTTTTAATTTAAATCGGACTATAAGATATTATAATAATATTAAACAAAGAGAGAAATATAAGAATCTTCTTTTTAATCTCACTATATCAGTTATTATAATAATATTTTACCAAAAATAGATAATACATTTTAATACTTTGATTGTCAAGCTGATTTCAGTATAAAGTTTAAAATCTAATGTATTTTAATACCTTATTGTTTTTTTAATGCCTTAATATAATTTATTATATTGTTTCCTTAAATTTTTAAATATTCAGTAAAATCATTCTTAATCAAGCAAAAAAGTGTCTATACAAAAGCGACGATTTAATGACCATTGCGGAAATTTATGCGTCACTTAAAAATAGGTGACAATTAAAGTGTTAAAAAATATCACTGTTAAAAATTAAAAGGTTATAAAACTGATGTTAGAATCTTTCTTAGAATGAATAAATAGATCGGAAATGTCAGTACCATGAGATATAATATTATGAGATTAATGAACAGTGCGTACAAAACTCATTAAATTTTAATGGCTAGGAAATTTCGATTCTTACGAAGCAGCATAAGCGTCGCGATTTTTAAGTTTATTTTTATACCATATCGTAACCGACAAAATCAATGACGTGGACAATTTCTGGCAATTACCAATTTAGCGTGAAATATTTGGCGATCCTTATTTTTAATGTGAAATACATATCGCGGTATAAGATAAACCGTCGATAGTGCATTTAATGAATATTAATTTGTATGTCGCTGCTGGTATATGCGATTTAAATACGATAGATTGGTAAGTACAAGTGTAAAGGCTTGACGATCAACTAACTGACCAACTGATAAATTCGGAAAGCAAAATTAATTGGGCGTTCTATAATCATCAAAACAGCGGGTTAGCAATCTCTGGGTATACTGTCTCATCGCAAAAACAGTACGGAATTCCAAATACATTTGTAGTATTTGTACGAAATATATGACTTTCCGTGAAGATAACTTAATAATGTATTTACAATCCAATCGGTAATACAAATTAAACTCACAAATTACACACTTTGCTTCAAATAATTCCTGGTAAAAAACATTCTGTATACAGACTGTTTTTTATAGTTGATATCTTTACGAGAGTAAAGATATTAATAATAAAGTATCAAACCAATGATAATCTTAATTCCCTGATATAAAAAATGTAATTATAATAAATTTGGCTATTGGGAATTTAAATATGAAAGATATAACTTAATAATATTAAAATTTATCGTGCACATATATAATACAGCATTAATTTCTAATAGCCAAATTTATAATTACATTTATAATTACATTTTTTAATAGTATTAATATTAATTAATATCTTTACAAGAGTAAAGATATTAATGTAATTGGAAGAAAAAAGAAATGTGCAAATATAAATAATGTGTACTATATAATTTTAAATGAAGAGAATAGAAACTGTAGGATATATGTAACTCGTCTAAAAGAAGTCTATGTGCATAAGCAAATATACTACCTATATAAATATATGTAAAATATCTCTATATTACATTTTCTTTTTTTTATATAATTTTCTGTTCATATATATATATATATATATATATATAATTATTTAATTATTCTCAGAATTGGGTAGTAACTAGTTAAAAGTTAAAAAAAAGTTAAAAAGTTAATAACTTTTAACTTAACTTAGTAATTTTAACTTAATTAAGTTACTTTTAAACGTTAATTTTTTAACTTATATTTTAAGTTAAAAAATCTTTTTATCTCTTTTAAATATCTTAGAAAAATAATAAGATATAATAAGACTAAGGACGTATATTCATAATCTGTTCATATTTTAAGATCATCTTAATTAATTTCTTAAGATGCTAATACAATCCTCTGATTGATTTATGCGGTTATGCTTTATGCCATAAGAAATTTTTCTTTAGTCCGGATCTAGGAATAGGTATTTTAAACCTTAAGTCATAAGAAATTGACCAATTACAATTGAATGCGAGAAGAATATTTGATTGTAATTGGTCAATTTCTTATAGTTTAAAACTTATTAAAAAGTAATCACTGATCTTGGGTCTTCTCTATGTGCTGTTTTTTTAAAATTATATATATAAATGTAGTTATATCGTTATGTGTTATACACTTATATCATATATGAATAAAAAAATTAAAAATTTAATTTACTTAATAATCTATGTTGTAGTTATTTAATCTCATTTTAAGAAAAATTAGGATATTATGATCTAAAAAATAATTTTTTTCAAAATTAACTTTTTCTTTAACTTAAGTTAATTCAATATTATGTTAAGTTAATTTTTTATTCCTTCAATTTTTAACTTAACTTTATTAATTTTGTAAAGTCACTTTAACTTTATTTAGTTAAAAAAAAATATTGACTTACTCAATCCTAATTATTGTTTATATATATATATATATATATATATATAAAGAATAATTAAAAAATTATTAGAAAAATAATATTATTTTTCTTTAAGCTAAACTAAAATTGCTTCCACAATCCTTTGAACTACAACATTGCATAATTTATTTTTGAATTGTGTCGAATTACTTTTTGTGTATAATATCTTGCATAATTCATGATCAACTGTAATATTATTTAAGTAGACAGAATTCAAACGATATGAAAATAGGTAATACATTTTAGCGCAGTAAGTTGAAAATAGATTGACATCATCGAGAATATCCAAAGTCAATAAACGCGCGTCTGCAAATAGATTCCAAGAGATTACGAATGAGCCTATCATAAACTTGTCGTCATATTTCCTAGTATTAAAGAGGTATTTTCCCCCGAATATAGTTTATCTTTACGTCATCAGGAATGTTTGAAGCAAGTTAGTGCAAGAAACCGATTTACTATCTAACAGTATCCTCGAAGTTATGAACGTAAAATTTCTTCAGAAAAGTAAATTGTGCGTTCTGTCAACTGGACTTTTAACGTAAAGAGTGCTACGAAATTTATGAGGTAACAGCAACATTTAGAGTATTCATAATGGATTAAGAATCCACTGTTTCGTGAATTTATATATAAACTATTAATTTGATTAGATTTCATAAATCATAAAATTCTTTATTGTTGATTAAATGATTTACGAATTATTAATATTTTTATTTATGAAATTACCTCTCCCCCTTCCCCTGAATTTCATTTTTCATTCTACTTTATGTATTGTCAAGACAAACAGACTTTTTACGTAGTTGGAAAATCTAGTTATTATTACAAACATTTTTATTTTATTAAATTATTGTATTTATAGTATATTTGATATTTGAAAAAACACAAATTTTTGAACTCATATTTCGATTCGTGATATTTTGTTCAATATTTTTTTAGTGGTTATTGCAAAATTGCAAAAATTTAAATAAATATCTACATTTAAAAGAACGATTCTTTACCAATATTCCTTACCGTTAAATATTAATTTTACAAATTATTGCATTGTGCAATATTTTTTTAGATTAAATAAATTGAGTATGCAAGTAACATGCTAAAATGAATTAATCAAAAATTCAACAAAAGCATTCCTGTATTAATTCTACATTTTTTAATATAATCTTTCCGAGAGGATTATATATCACATACAAGGAAAATTAACAACAATTCGAGGGAGATAAAGCGGAAGACAGAACGTGGACAATTTCGAAAACAATGCGCTGGGAACAATGGTATATACATATATAATAATACACGCGTTAAATCATTTGTCATCTGTTATATTTTAATTAAAATTCTAACTCAAACACCGAAGAGAAAAAGCGTAATAAATGATAATAATGTGAAAGTCGAATAAAAGAACTAATATCGATCTTTTAATCGTATATTTATCTTTTTTTTCCTTGTCATTGAAAACATTGTCAATTTCGCGCACGATTGCTTCTATTTTGTCCGATAGCATCGCTTTTATTAATTTTCCATTATTCATCCTTTTGTGCGTGAAGAAAATATTGCATTATTGAGACGAATAGAGACTATAGAAAGATGATCTTGCTTCTCATATGAAGTTAGAACGGATCTTGAAAGTAAGAACCTTTGTTCTCCTCTGTTCAGCGACGTGGGTGCACAGGACGACATTATTCAGAATTGTGTAATTTGTATATTATACAAAGAAAGTAATTAAAGTTTTTAAGTACGCACCATCATAATTAGTTTCAAAGTGCTCGAGGTAATTACGAGTCTGGCAATTTTTACAAACGCAAAGAGACATGAAGATTAAAAACAAACCACTCAAACCAGAAAAAAGTTATTCTAGAACGAGACAGTTTAGATTAGAAGCGAACGTCCCAGTGATTGCACTGTGATTAAATTCATAATATTAAAAATTATACTCAATTTATAGTTATTTTTAATTCGTATAGATTGTTTTTATATTCAATATTGTTGTTAATTTAACTAAAACAATAGAGTTAAATTATTTAACTGAAGAAACGTATTAATTTGACTCAAATTTAGTTTATTATTTATTAAATTAATATGAACGTCATTTCTTTTTAAAGGATTTGAAACAATTTACGACACAGAAATGTATTAATTTAGTTTTTTTAGCCATATGTTGATATTAAAAGAATACACTTTGACATACTTGGAAGTAAAAATAACAAAATGTTATTTATATTACGGATTTAATTTGATATTGATTTAATTTAATCCTTTAATATCTAACAATGTGGCCATTCATTATTTTAATTTTAATTACCAATATTAAAAAAACGCGAGTCACTTATCATTAATTTTACGATCGAGTAAGGGAAGAGCATGCGATAAGATGCAACTTTGTGACATATGTTGCGCGATATATTAAAATCCTAAATGAACACGCCAAGTTCTGTTTTATTATTGATCGTTTTAATCATTTTAAGTTCGTTTCATGCGATTTAAAATTTGTATGAAGAGAGAATAAATGCGTTAAACTTTAGTTGGAGCATGTTCAGATTCTTAGATACTTCCCTTCAGATATCATCCTATTATATCATGTTATCCTTGTTTAACATTCGGTGAGTAACAAGGATAATATGACACTTAGAGTCATCGGGTGGGAATCTAAACACAGTCCTGCATGTAAATGCAAGTTTTTAAATCTTTATTAATTACTGCATATACTTTTGGATGCATTAAATGTTTATTGCATATAATTGTTGAGTAATTGCACACATTGATAAATATATTCATTTTTCGTAGATAATTTTCGTAGATAAGATTTTTATAGAATTTTCAAGATCTTTTTTTATAGTAATATACTTGGCTAATTATATTGATCTTATATTTATTTTTGAACAGTTTAATATTTGAAATAAATTCTTTTTTTCATTACATATTTTTGAATGAATTTATGTACTTGGAGTATCTTTGTAACACCTTTTTTTAGAATTTTATTATACTCTTTTTGCGAAATTTAGAGAATATTGCTTCCTGTTTTGGTTTCATGAAACTTTTACACAAAATATAAATAATAAAGAGCCACAACACAAGATGTATTTAGCAAAAGTGGAATATTTTTAAAAATTATTTCATTAATAAGTAGACGTTTCGGTCAAGTCTTGACCATTATCAGTACAATAAGTTATAAACGATGTTAAAAACATTTAAAAAATAATAACTGTAATAATAAATATTAACAATTATTCGCAAGTCCAGAATTGATGATGACAAATTTACATTCTTTTATGAAACGAACAGACAATATTTTAAGTTCAGAATTGAAGATGACAAAATTACATTCGCTTATGAAACGAAATTTATTTCTTGTTACTTGAAACTTTGTGAGACTTCGTGTGAAAAATACGGAATTCCCAAATTCTAGTTAGATTTAAGAATAAAAAAGAAAACATTTTTTTATATACTACTTTTTGCTGTATGATGATGTTTGATGACAATAAAAATTGGTTTGGATTTATATAGTCGAATTATAGTCGAATTAGCTTAGCAGTATTGTGTGACACAAGTCCTCGCAAGTATAATTCGGAGGTTTTAATGTAAATTAAACAAGTCTTTTTTGTATGAGAACTATTTTTGACAAAATGTGATGGCCGTACTTTGCGACAGTTTTATATGTTATGTAAGGAAAGAAGAAGAGAAAAAAATAGAGAGGAATTGTTTATTGGCGAATAGAGTTTTATTATACATACTTCTGAATACGTACAATACATCATTTTTTACAAATATATTTTATTTTGTTCTTTTTCTTTGCTCTGCAAAGAATACGAATGCATTTTGAAGTCATTTGCATTTTTCCATATTGAAATAATTTATTAGTACCTATTATATACATACCTTATATACTTTAGTACGTCATTTTCAATATTGAAATCACTGCTACTGCGGTGCTTATTATGACGTCGCAACAAAAAGAAAAAAGAATTGTACGCTTTTGCTAGGAAGGGAAAAAAAGTAGATTCGGAATTTAAAAAAAGGGATCGCGAGTAGATATATTGCGTAAAAAGCGAGGGTGGATCCGTACCGATGAAGTGAAGGTGGGAGACGATCTTGTCGTTAACGACGACAGCGTGGGGATAGAGAGGGCGGTAACGCGGGTATATATTCTCGATGCAGTGGAGACTAGCTACAGTTCATCAGGAGGCAAAATCGACGCAAGAAGAAAGAGCGAGTATACGCGACACGCGATTATATTAGTTAGAAGTCTGTATCAGTGACAGAAAAGATAGAAAGAAATAATCCTCTTGATAAACGTGCGAGATATAGAGAGGGAAGAGGCAACAAGTGTGTGACAATCGGTGTCAGAACTAAATTACTCGTGGTATAAACGTAGGCAATTATCTTTAATTAGCTCTCATTCGTTTCACATTAATTAATTGTGGTGCGCGTGAAGATGAATCTATCAGTCAGCACGCCGATTGTATGCGTTCTGCTCGTGACTCTGCTGTCAGAGACGGCGCATGCCAGGCCGCCACAGTGGCTTCTGAGGTACTTTTTTTTAGCAGCCTTTTCTAAACATTTGCCTCTTTTCTTTTTTCAATTTTATCTTATTTCATACTTAGAGAAAGACATACACAAAGAGAACAATTTTAAAGTATTTAAAAACTTGGCTATATATTTTCAAATAAATCTGAAAATAATTTTATTGGACTATCAAAGTAATTATATAGGATGCACAACTTGGTTCTTAGAATATCAAATCTTTTTGCAGCATTACTCACAATACTTGAATGTTCTATATATAATTATTTTGATAATTCAACATAATTATTTTCAAATCTGTATCAATTAAATTTCTAGATTTGCTTTTTTAGACTTCAGCAAAATCGCTTTTTTATGTAGTAATGACAATATAACTATAATATGACTATATATAACTATAATATGACTATAAAGATGACAACTATATAAGTTTTATACTTAAATTAAGTGATTGTTATACAATAAGCGCGTTTATACAATACATTTGCACGTTTATATAATACATTTGAAAAATGAATGGTACATGTAATTCTTATCCAGCAACTTTCAGTAATAATTACATAGTATAATTGAATAAATTAATGTATACATAAAACTTGTATAGTTGTTGCCTTTATAGTTTTTCTCTAAATGCAATTGATACTTACTATTTTTTTATCTTTTCCATTACATCTTTCCATTACGTCTTCTTCAATATTAAGTTCATTTAATCTTGGTCTTTATTGCATTATATGTTTATCTTAAACCTTCTAAAATACGAACAGATGAAAATCAAATTAGATTGAAATTCTAAGACAGATCGCGCATTCAATTATCAAATAGTCGTATAAGATCGTGTCGTTTGGAATATCATGAGGCAATTCGTGAAATTATTGCGATTTCTTCGCGATCGATGAAATTCAAATTCAATGTCGATTTCGTTTTTACGTCGTCGATCACTTTTGTTTGATTGATATCACTTCATTTCTAGCGTAAAATTGGATTTATTTGAAATTACGATTTCTTTTCGCTTCGTTGTCACGTAATAGCGATTGGTTGTGCGAATAATTTCGCATAGATATGTAGATAGAGCAAAAATAATGTGGAGTGTAATAGATTGAGATCCCAACGATTTTAACTTCTGTCCACGAAAACAAAGTGACTGACTTCTTTTCTGAAATTTCCGAATACGATGATAATATGTTTGTTAAACATAATCGAGACTTTGTCGCCCGCTCTATCTAATCTGCGTCGCACAGTGAGCCAGAATCGATTCTAGTTTGCCAAAAGTCAAAAAATAAAGTGGTGGCATTTTTGTTATACACGAAATTAGCTTATAGCCGTAGTGAATGTTTGATCTTAATTATTTCAATTATTTTAAAAAAATTGTTTAAAAATAATGTATACTATATATTTATATTATATTTTCATTTATATTAGAAGCTAATTTAATCATATACAACAAAAAATGCAATAATTTGTTTTTTTATTTTTGGCCGGCTAGAATCGATTCTGATCCATTGTGCATCGCATACATTTAAAAGATTAGCGCGAATATTAACGGGTACATTCTTTTTGTCTTCAATGTATTAAAATTAAAATTGTCTTGAATATAATCAATTGTTGATGGTCACACGCGAATTGGGATTTTTGTGAAAAATAATCTTCAAAGAAAGTAGACTTTATTATCTATATTGATATTTTTCGAACGATTCTTATTAGAATATTTTATAAAATTTTCGATTTATTGCAGTCGGCAGAAACGCCTTTCTGATCAAAGACTCGCCGAACTCGAAACACTTTTAGCGCTGCAAAATGTGAAGGGCATCGTGGTTCCCGTAGGATTCGGAAAAGTGAACCCAGCTAAGTTGTAAGTTTATTTTCTAATTTGTTTTGAGCTGCAATAATCTAATTAATCAATTCTATTTATATATCGTTCGTTTTATTAATTTTTTTACAATAGTATATTCCTAAATGCATTCGCTTATATGCAGAACTTTCTCTTAAACACATTTAATGCGATAAAAAGGTGCTACCAATAACATTCTAACATTAAAATCATCCATTTGAAATTCGTCAAATAATTAATAATTGTGACTATCATTTAATCTTGTCTGCGTAACGCAGACGAGATTAAATGATAATCACTAGGAAGTTAATCACGTTATGATAAGAATTATGTCATTAATTTTTTAGATACGTTTTTTAAACGTAATCACTTATACGCAACATTTATTCACACTTATTTTACGAAGGCAAAAAAAATGCTGTTGATAGTAAAATTAAAATTGTCTATATTTAATGTCTAAAAAATCTAATTGACATATAATAACAAAATATAAGCAACTTATTTATAACTATATATTTTTATTAGTTGATATTTTTTTCAATAGAAATAAATTTAACGACGAAACGCGCATTTCATTTCATTTTTCTTCGACAGAATAAAAAATCCTTCTCTAGAATAAAAGAAGAAAAACACAAATAGCTGTGGAGAAACTACAAATTGAAAAACCCCAAAAAAATTATAGAAATACATTAAAAAATTATAAAAAAAATTATAAAAATACATTATAGTTTTCTGTTATCACATAGGTCACTTATTTCTTACATACATATAAATGAATTCAAACATATATGTACATTTAAACAAAGATATATATATATATATATATATATATATATGTGTGTATATATACTTTCCCACATTTGAATAATGTATAAGAATATAATGAGACCTTCAAATTATGATTTTTTTAAGCTTATAAGAAAAATTGAAATGTGAGTGTACATCACCTACACTCATGCATAGCCAGATCAAGAAAAATACGTAATAACATTTTATTTAATGTGCCATTAAAGATTTCATCTACCGCAGTTGCACTTGTTGCTTCTTAAATTCTTCAAATCTTTAAGTAACTTGTATACGGTATGGCAGCTAAAGAACTACATAAAATAACTACAGAAATAAAACAAGAAGTGAAAATGCAAATGATAGAAGAAAAAAAAGGCGCTCCTAACTCTCGTATTAAAAAATTAATGCAAAACAAATAACGCTTTGAATATTTTTATTTCCCCAGCATACGAGAGACAGCCTGAGAGCGTTCTTAAGACATTCAAAGGATATCCTTTGAACATCTTTAAAATGTTTTTTAAAGGTCTGTGTTATATAGATAGATTAGAAAAGTAATCTTCCGTATTCTTAGAGAAATATTTTAAGCTCTGTTGAAAATAACGGTATAACAGTACGACAATAAAGTTTTTGGTAATTAAATTAGTAATAGTCTCATAGTTCATATCTCGCGACATTGATATGCGTGCTATCGATTTCAGTAGGAAAAATTGAAAAAAGAGACAACGAAGCACTTTGACAAATACGCTTACAAATTGTAATGCAACGACGTCTGCTGAATAACATAATTGCATCGAAAGACGACCGGTAAAAGAGAAAAGAGAAAAAGAATAAAGAAAAAATGTGATCGTGACGAATGAAGATGAGAAGAACGCAACGGTAGTATGGAATTTCTAACTAGGTTACTTCTCTTTCAATGCTTCGTGAATAAATTCCTATCTGGATGCTGTTCCCACTCGCATCGTTTCTGTGAAAAGGGACCTTGTGGGATTGTGATATATCGCACTGTTCTCTCTGCGTTGTAATTGCGCGTGAATCAATTGATGATATTTATGATGTCAATGATATTCAACGTCGCATATGTAATTAGCAAGGAACACGAATATTGTCGAGCGATCGCATCACACCGTGTGACGCTCCTCGTCGATTGACAAGCAGGTGCTCGAAACTTGACTTTTCGATCTCATGCCTTCGAGTATTATGTGATCATACAGCTGAAATATTGGGGTGTACCAAATAATGTATATGAACCGTACTCGCGAGCACGTATAACTTCATCGCATTTTCGTATAATTTCCATTTGGCAACACAATCTTATCTCGATTCTCTAAGTTAACATTTATCCCAGATTATCGTAACATTCTTCTGAACTCTAGTTAGGCGTCGGGCACGAGAGAATGCCCCACTCTTCAATTTAACTCAAACAATTCTCAACTACTCTTTATTGGGATATACGAAATCCGATCGCTTAGCCATAGAATTGGTAGAGGGGATGATTCCCTCGAAGCAGAAATAAGTCAGAGAGCGAAAAAAAATACAAGACTCACACACAAATTAATAATAAAGAAAAATAACAACGTATACTTGCCATTTCTGCAGTACCTTAAGAAATACAGATCAGCCGTGGATTATGTAGCGGACACGGCAGTCGTCTTACGTATTTTGTCGAATACCCAGGACTGGCAAAATTTTGTCTAATCCAGTTATAATAAAATCAGTTTGAAATTTTAACCAAAATGAAAAATTCATATTGAAATCTACAAACGAGTTTTATTATTTTTACTATTCACTATTATTAAAGTTTAAAAAAATGTAAATAAAAGTAATATGATTGTAAATTATAGAAAACAAAAGTTTATTATTTGTTTATATTATTTATGTTTTCTGTATAATTTTTTTATGTTATATGTTATATAATATAAAATATATAAAATAAAAATATAAAATATAAAAAATATAAAAATATTTTGAAAAATACTTGTGTAAAATTTAAGAATGTTTATTTATTTACGTATCTATAAATGTTAACGAGCTTAACTTTTTCTGGAGCCAATAAATTTTCTTAATTTACTGTAAACATGAGCAAATATAGAGAAAATTCTCTATATATTGGGTTGTCCGGAAAGTTCATGCCGACTAATCTATATAATTTAATAAATGTATACTAAAATTTAAATCTTCTGCGTTTCAATTTTTCTTCAACATCGGCACGTACTTTCCGGACAACCCAATACTTGCTGACGTAGAGTTAAAAAGATTTGCCATAAAAATGCCAACTTTTTTTAGAGTCATTAGTATTAAAGGAACAAAGAAGGGCTAATGAAAGTACTTCGTGCGAGAATAAAAATCGTTTATTACCAATTCGAATGAATTAATTACGCAGAGACGTTTCGGCTTGCCTTCAAACCATTATCAGTATATCTAAATATTTATTGCAATTCTCTATCTTCTTCACGGTGAGACGGAAGAGTGACGATTCATTCTCCTTATTCTATTGACGTAAGGTTGGCAAATCCATTATATTCATTCGAATTGGTAATAAACGATTTTTATTTTCGCACGAAGTATCGTGATAAACTTTTACATTCTCGAGAATTGTTACTTGTTTTATTTGTGTTACTTGTTTTATTTTCATTATCATTATTTATTTTATTGCATTTATTAGCTAAAATATCTACCCGTTTCGCTGGACAAACTGCAGAGCTATATTTAAATATTTTTTCTGCCAAATTTTTTGATTTCGTGCAAAAATGCTCCGAATGAGCATAATTTCATCGAAATTGAAGATGAAGGGTGCCTTCTGAAAAATTATTATGGTTTTAACCAGAGAAAAACTGGATAAAACCCGTTATATAACCAGTGAGTTTAATATGAAATACTCGGCTTTTTGTCGGCCCTATCAAATACTCTACACGCGTTAACAAAACGTTCGGATTTCGATGTAATATGAGCTCGCAAGGAACAATGTTTCCAAGGAACAATTTGATCTTTCGATGTAGAGGTACAATTATCGCTAAAATAGATTTCAATTCACCGATCGAACACTGAAGCCAGAATACATTGGCAAAATCGCATACAGATGATATTCGGACTCTAATGCGGAATTATTCGGCGGCAACTAATTGTTCCGACGACATAAAATCTATGAAAATTATAGCTTGAAGTGCATCTTAAGCCAGATGATGACTGAACAAACAATTACACGCAAAAAAACGACACACGATGATTTGGCTATAGCGAGAGAATGACAAGCATAACGCGAGAATACTCTACAATATACTTATGGCAATCTTAAAAGTGCGCAACGATCACAATTACCATTCCACTAATTTGCGGGCTCTGCGGGTGAAATCTTAAGTGAAACGAATTTTGTGTGAACAGTCTCTGTAACATGGATACTATTAAGGTGATTGTATTACAACATAGAAAATACGAATCTGAAAACTCATCGAATTCTGATGAGAAGTAGTGTTTATCTCTTTCCGGATCATACAAATACTTTTTTCATGTTAAAAATTTTGCAACACCGGGAATAAAACAAAATGTCTGCGCAAAAGGATAGCAGACGACTATTGTTGATATAAAAAGATTGGCGCTAATGCATGTGCCTAATGCTGATTAACCATTAAGTTCCTTAGAAAGAAGAAAACATTAAAGAAAGAAGAAATAAAGACAAGGAAAATCATAGATATAGGATACAAAATGGCGACTGTCGGCTAATTGGCGTCGCTCTCTTTATATCCACTTTGCAAACGACGAAACAATCACGCCGTACCCACGTACAAACTAAGCGAGGTGATCGTGATTAATGACGATTTATTTGATTGCGATCACAACGATCGTCGTCGTTATGTGGAACGGGTTTGCGGGCACTGCGAGCGTTGCGGATGTTAAATGGAACGTACCCCTAACCGAACGGCACAAAGCATCCAAATTACTCGCTACTCGCGGTAGCTTCAAATTCAACATGTGCAATTCGCCCAATCTCGCAATGAGATCGTGACGGCCTTACAATATTTCAACGCTTGTCTCACCGGTATAGCCTCTTCTTTTCGCTCCGTTGCTTTTTCGATAATGCACAGGATCCTGTGTCCTCTCTTATCGAGATCCTCTCGTATCACAACGCAAGTGATTTCCATATTCTCGGCAGTTCTTCAAACGCGAAGTTCTTCAGGATCGGGGCTGTCCCTAATTGGCCGATAATCAACTCGCGCCTGATTGGCCGATAACCAATTCGCGCGACCTTACGAATCATGTGGACCCGCGACAGCCATGTAACTTCGTGTGGCCCGGCGCGGAATCTGAATTTCAGGCAGCTTCTTATTTCTCTCCAGAATAGACCTTAGATTCCTTATTGAAATTAAATGACATCGGAACCATCCGGATGATATTGACTTGCGAATTGATCATATTGAGCAACGTCCTTTGAATTGAATCATGCATATTGTATGTAAGATGCGTTCTGTAAGTTCTAACATTAGATTATAGTTGTCCGCGTGCTTTTTATTTTTTTATTGGAAGTACATTAATTTATCCATGGCTAAAGAAGGCTAAGTAAAGTCCGAAACGTTCCAAATTATAATAAGATATTTTATTTAGATATTATGTGAAATAATAAATTAAATTGTATTATTATTCGTCTAATCTTTGCTCGTTTTTTAAATTGTTGACCTTGACTAGATTACTTATATTACTTTTCATATATACGAGCGATTTGTTTTCGAATACTATTGAATAGATCCTATTTTACGCTGTAAGTCTTGACGGAGTCTTTAGCCACCGTAGTTTGTCTGGCAGACTATTTAGATTAATTCTATTTAGATTAATTCTAGATTTAGATTCTAGTTCTAAAGATTAAAAAAAAACGAAGAGTAAGTTGAACCGAGATTAAAGTTAATCTACATTGGTGAGCATATTTCAGCTGTTCCACTATGCTTTCATGTAATTCTTTCTAAACTGATCCCGCGCTGCTTTTCCATGTAAGAGGCTCCCGCTCTGAAGCTCCGGTATCCGTTAAATTTTCTCTGCAAGAATAAAATCGACATTAAAAGGGCGCAAATAGCGAACATAGATAGGAAAGATACAATTTGCGCTTTTCACTTTAATATAATTTCTTGAATTGAATTGTTTAACTTTATTGTTTTAAATTAGCGATATATTGAGTAAAAACAGAAGTGATATAGAAAAGATTAAAGTCTTGTGTCCATGCTTGGAGAAAAAATTGACCAAATGTATTATATTAGTCATGTGATCGAATTATTCAAGTGTGATTTGTTAATTGTCTATTTGTGGGAGATCTCAAAGCGATTTTTAACATCATGTAGACTATACAAGTCTTAAGAATAATTCAAATTGAATAAAAGGTACTATGACTTTAATAGTGTACTTATATCTATTGTATTTTATATATATATATATATATATATATATATATATATATATATATATATATATATATTTTATATATATATATATATATATATATATTTATGTTACATAATAATTCGGTGTTTGTGGAAAAAAACGTAAATTTTGCATCTCTATCAGGAATCTTAAACTTTTGCGCGTAAATATAAAAAAAAAAATCTCGAATATGAAGCAATCGCAATTTATACTGCTGGATGATCTGCGCGACAGACAGCGAATATGATACACTGCGAGAAATTGATACGAAATTTAAAAATACTTCGAGCTACTAGCGTGATTTTTCTTCTCATAATCTTTTTCTTGTCATTTATTATTATATGAGACTTTTTTTTTGCGTATCTCGGCGACGACGTTATCGAGAAAGCAATTAATTGAACTTCAATAAACAAATTGTGAGATGATAAATATTGTCGTACTTGGTAGCATTGTAAATTATACTTGTATAACAACCATTCGCTAACGATAAAACTCATTAGCTATTATTACTTGGTGGATTCTTAGCGATTGCATGAGTATTGCATGAGTATTGCATGAGCATTGCATGACTGTTGCGCTGGATGGCGTTATCTCTCTTTTCCTTTAGACGCAAACATTCAGCATGATTGTGCGAATTTATTTAGCTCAAACGTTATTTAGCCTGCTCGAATTTACCTGGAACGCGGCAAAATAAAATTCAATTTTAACAAAAATTTAAGGATATATATGTGTTATTTCAGAACTTGATAACTACTAAAAATATAAAAATTTCATAAATTGTCTTATGTCTATATCTGTAAAATTTTTTTTGAGCAATTCTCTTATTGATTTAAAAGTTATTTATTTTTTTTTGTTAATTTTGATTTCTATATAAAATTGTGTTTTATGTATAACTTATTTGTAAATTTGATGAGAAAGTAACATTAAAAATGAAAAATTTTAAATATATACTGATCAAATAATAATAAGTATTCAAAATGTGCAAAAATTTATTTGGATATATTTATATGTTTAAAAATTATTGACCTACAATTTCAAAGAAAAATATCATTTTGATGCATAAAACCATTATAAGCCAAATTATTTGTCATTTCGTTTCGTCACTCGGTTTTAGAACATATTCGTCAATATTTTTTTCATGACGTTGGCTGATATTAACTTATTTTGACTGATTTAATTAATACTTTTTTAGCTGATATTGTATAGTCAAAATATCCTTTAGCGATTTATATATATATTATACTGTGTGTATGCGTGCGTGCGTGCGTGCGTGCGTGCGTGCGTGCGTGCGTGCGTGCGTGCGTACGTATAGATAACATAAAATATCGATTACAAATATATATAAGTAAAAATAATAATAAGATAAGTAATAGTGATAAATTGATATAATTTACACACGGAAAAATAATGTTATAATAGCATTACTTTAATTGAAAATGATTTTGTTAATTTAATATAATGAAACAGATAGCATTTTATTAAAATAAAAGTATTTGTTGATATTTTATTAATACGTGTTATTGTATTCGTCTTATTATTATTATTATTGAATTATTTCAAATTACATTGCTATTAATTATGTGTGTAGTGATGCTGGTTAATATATTTTTTCTTGTATATAAAATTATAATAAGATGATACTCGATTAATATTCCGTGTTCGATAGATCGATTATTTGACTATTATTTTACTATTGTATAGAGGCCGTAAACGGAGATCCATCTCGGAGGACAATCTTCGAAAATTGCAACATTTCTTACTACTCAATACTCAAGGCTCGGAATCAACTGTGGACCAATCTGATCAGAATCGTCCCTTAACGTGGGTAAGTGCAAGATGATATCGTTGAAATTAATGCGTATATGTACAGTGAGTACAAAAAATATTCGTATAGAAAAAATATTTTTTAAAAAAACTTTATTTTAAAAAATTAAATATTATCTAGCGAGAAATGAGTCATCGAATCGATATCGATACGATAATTTCAACATCAATCCAACGTCGATTCGACGTTTAATTGATGATTGCTAGATAATTAACAATTTATTCATAAAATATAAAATATTCATAAAATATTCATAAAATATCAAATAAATTGTATGTTTCTTAAAATTATATATATCAAAAAGATATGTATTAATTATAGAAAATATTATTTGAAAAATAAGTTAAAAGTCGAAAATTAAAAGTCCCATTGTTTGAATGCTCAAAAAGTATTCGAGAAATTTAGCTTATAATATCAGAAATACATGCGAAGCTTATTTGTATATATTAGAACAGAATGTATTCATTATATATTAGAGCAGAATGTATTCATTATATAAAATTGCTAATTAATGTTTACTTTTTACAAATAAGACTTTTTTCATAAAAAATTTCCTTGTACGAATACTTTTTGTTCTCATTGTATGTGCAATCTGTTTATCGCCCTTGTTTCGCGCAATGTCGTAGCTATGAAATTTTTATGATAGTAAGCACGTAGACGTTATCAAACGCTTTACTTACACATTTCATTTTCGGGGACGCATTTCACGCGAGATGCCGTAATGGCCCGTAATACTTTCGAATATACGTGACGGTTTTCTTCATGATCGTTTATCACGTCCGCTTGAGTGAATAATATTTTACGATAAAGAAAGATCGGTCGAACCAGCAGTGGTAAAAATCTAATGAATTGTTGAGCATAATTAGTATCTTCTGGAAGTTCCTGAGACATAACGTGGGATGTTTCGTTCCTGTTCTTTCCATGATTATCTATTTTTCTCTTCTGTTTATGTACATAGATAATAAGTAAGCGTATAAAATATAAAATGCATCTATTATTGCGCTTACATTCTGTATATGTCAAGTATATACTGTTGCTCGATAAAAAATTTGTTAAATATAATTATATGTATAACTTCTTAAGATTTCCTCTTACATTAAGCATCTAGCCTGTGTTACACTTCTTTCATGTGCTTGTCATGTGCACGCTGATCATTCAATTATCACAAGCATATTTAATTACGTATTGGTGTAAAAAGTGAAAATAATAATTAATTTAGTTTTATTGCTAAAATATTATTAGCATCACATTCTAAAATACACACATTAATCAAATATTTAGGTATTTAAAAAGCACATTCCAAAAATGTTTTCAAGAGACTCGCCAACTTAATTCGCGTACGCTTCATTATAGGACTTTTGAGTGTTTTCTTCTTATAAGAAGTGCGCTCATCTCGTGGCTGGGCCACGTACTAATTTCCTATATATAATTATATATATGTATATATAAATTATATATAAATTATATAATGAATTATATATAATCCATGCATATTTTTACATAATTTTATATAGTATAGTATAGATATAATATAGAAAAAATCAAGTAGCCAAAAAAGTTTGAGACCGTTAATTGAAAATATCTATTGTGTTAAATAAAATCGAAAACTTATGTATTCTAATTTGATATTTTTTCTTTATTGTATCATATTAATGTTTTTTTATTATATTTAGCAATTTTATAATGAAATAAAAAATAATATAAAATGTTTCGAATTTTTTACAAAAAATTCTTTTTATAAATTTTTAGAGATACTTTTTTTGTCAAACTATCTACCTTACTTCTTTTTTACTAATCTAGATAATCCAGAATTTTAAAATTTATTTATTTTCTTTGATGAAGGACTCTTCTAAAATAACTCATGCAATAGTTTAGTTTCGAAAAGAAAAGCTTTATGAGTGTAATCCATTTTCTTAAAAGTATTATGTTCACAATTGTTAAATATGACATCTATTTACTTCAAATCAAGAAAAAGAATGTTTTTTTATTTAAGTAATATTTTTATTGCAATATACTCTTACATTTTACATACCATGGCCTCAAATATTTGGCATTTATAGCTAGCACTGTATGTAAATCTACAAATAAAGGGACTCGATGACGCTCGCGGTAATACATTTGCGAGAATCGCCGATGTCGCCTAGTTCATAATTACGAATCTGTCATCTCAATATCGGAACTAATTCTATTTCCTCTATTCTAATTGCAGAAGGAGGATTCGCGGGAGGAGCAAAGGGATTATCAGTTGATTTAATTCATAGACTTGGTGTAGCTCGAGAATGAGGCGAAAGTCAGGAAAGAGAAGCAGAGGATAGACAACTGGGGAAGAAAGAGTATGCTAGAGACAAAAGAGAAAGAGATAGCGAAATAAGAGAGAAGGAGGAAATAGAGTATAATTAAAAAGATACATACATATACACGCACACACACATACATACACATACATACATGCATACACGCACATTTAATTTGATCTCTCAGCCGTGATCCGTCGACAATGCACTATTACGGATAGCCTCCGTCCGAGAGCTTCCAATTTTCTTATTAATTTACGCCTTACTTAAGAAATAAGTAATCTATTGACATAGGAAATGTATGTTACATGCGTAACGTGCTTAAGATTTAAACGGCAACAGCGGGAGATAACGAAAGCGTACAGCAAATTACTGTGCAAAGTGCTGATATCCTTGGGGGGAAAACGGCACGATCGTATCCAGACTGCGTTCTTTATTTAAGTATTCGAGGCTTAACGAGAAAACAGTATTTTACATGTGAACGCCGTTGTAGTATTCGCGTATAATGTGTAATTCGCAAGATTCATTCTTGATACACACTTGAATGTTTTTTGCCAGCGAATTCAAGATCATATTTATCTGAGTTTTCATTCACATTTAGTCGGCTATTATTTTCATTATATAAAACACTTAGATCTTCTCATAAAAAAACAAATGATTATTCATATCGTACTCAGAAAAAAAGGATAGTGATAGCAATTACACGTATAAGGTGACAATTATACAAGTTTTATGTATATATAGAGAATTAACACAATATCATTGAATAAATTATTTTATAATTATTGCAACTACAAAATAATTTATTCAATTATATATGTACATAATTAATTCTATACTAAAATTATAATTATAATTATCTGCATCTTTATAGTTATCATTATATATTTTTTTCTGAGCGTAGTTTTTCTCGACCAAGTCGGATTTAGTCGATTGCTGTAAGTTATGTGAAATGTTTAAATGATAATTTCGTAAGAAAGTACAAAATTATTTTAATTTTTTTTCCAATTTTTTTTTTATCGCGTCGATTTTCTCCGCATGAAATGTGCAATCACATTAACGCACGAAATGAAAATCGAAAGACAAAGAAGAACGTCTTACTGGTTCACTTTTATATATATGAAAAAGTTAAATCTCTCCACATAAATCTCAACTTTAATAAATTGAAGTAATATATATAAATTCTCTAAAGAATATAATATTTTATAAAAAATTTGTTATATTTTAAATTTATGAAAATTTCTGAGAAAAATAAATTTTTTCAAGTTTTTTAAGTTTTCTTCAGAAATTATAGAAATGAGAAATCTTGATCTTAGAATATTTCAGAATTTATATAAGAATATTAGAAAAAATGTAGACATTTCCTGTATTTCTGAAAAGTTTTAATGTATAAAAAAATCTAAGAAATTTTCTAAAGACTTATAAAGTTGTATAGGAATTGTAAAAAAACGCTGATATAAAAATTTTATGAAAAATTCTAAGATAAATTTTTAACAGAGAAGTGTGTCATATAATTTTTCTTCGTTACTATAATCGACTAAATCCAACGTGGAATTTTTGCAATGTAATGACCGATCGAGTTGTATTTTGAATAAATTCTTTTTCCGAAGAATAAATTGAAGATAATTGCACTAGTCAACTTACAAATTAACTTATAATTGTGAGCACATTTATGATGAAACTATCACGAGTGACGAGAAACATCTAAAGAATCTTGCGAATTTACTTTAGCGAGTTTCCTTTGAATTAAAGCGATTATTTTGCGGACAATTCATTGAAATTAATGTCTGCTCTGTGTCTTCTTCTGCATACGAAGGACCAAGATTAACGTTTAATCGCAGATCTTAAAGCTCTTTTTTTTACGTCGTAATACGAGCGGCACGTATTGCATTCCGGGCTCGGCCATGTACGTTTATGATTCTTATTTAATTTTTTCTCTTTGTACATTGATGATTATAATTTACGATAGATTAAAGAAACGTATTAATTTATGGAATTAATCGCAATGACGTATCGAAAGAGAGTAAAGTTTAATGCGACATTATCTTAGTATATTGTTAATCTGAGCTCTAGGCAAATTTTATTTATTTTTGTAAGTTTGATTTTTGGAAATTATTTTAGATATGATTAATATGAATGGAGAGAGAGAAAGAGAGAGAGAGAGAGAGAGAGAGAGAGAGAGAGAGAAAGAGAGAGACTCGCGCTGTGCTTCGCGAGTCTACGGTTCTTACTATTTACTATTTATCGTCATTTATAATATTTACTATTTTACTTGTATACTTATTTTTATTGTATATTTATTTATTTATTTATTTACCTATTTATTTATTTATTTATTTATTTATTAGATATGGGAACGATTATGCATGAATTTTTTAGAACGTAAATTTTGTAAATCGATTACTGTGAAAAGACTTTCGCTGTATCGAGACATTTATGTTTCTTTTCTACTAATAACGTCGTCGGATTACTTTGAACAAACATGTATACGCGATTATGACTGCAATAAAAAGAATTAATCAATTGATGCAATTTATTCTCATTTTTATTGTATCCCGTCCGCTTTTGTAACTTTCCTATAACAAAATATTGTCTGAAATTACCATAGCATTCTTCAAATTCTAAAAAAAAAAACACAACGAGAAGAAGATATTGAATCAAAAACATTCAACAAATGCTAATTTGACATCCAGACAAAATTTATTTATTCTATGAATTTACAAATTATTTTAGGTATAATTATAAAAAAAAAAGGATTTTGCAGTATACTACTATTTGGAAGTTCAGGAATACTCATAATTTTTTGCATCTCGTTCAAGATTAAGTTCAAAAAAATCTTTAAAAAAATTTTGAAAAATTTACGAATTAAGAACATAAAAACAAAAAATACATAAAAATGGAATGTACATTTCTAATGGAAGTTTTATCATATTTCACTTTTGTTGAAAAGACAATTTTGAAAAAGATATCTTTTCACTTATCTTTCTACAGTTGTCTTTTCGGCAAAGCGAAAAGTCGATTAAAAGATATCTTTTCGTATTACCAAAAAGAGAGAGAAAAAAATTACAGTTTTGTTATCGGTTTCTTTAGCGACTCGTAACAACATTTGCTTTACATAAAAGCTTTATCTTGTATGAAACAAGCTTCAGTCGCACGACAGATTAAATGGAAGAACAATTCCCTAGCAAATCAAAATGTAACTGTAACATAACTTAGGGAACACAGAAAAAACAATATATTTCATGATTAGAGACAATATGTATAAGTATCATATAATTTTAAGGATATTATACTTTAGAACAATAAAAATATATTTCTTTATCACATTATATAACAATTATTTTTTAAAAATGCAATCTACACACACATACCTCAAAATACAATATCAATCATCACACTGATATGCATAATATAAAAGATCACAACTATGATCTTTCAGCAATTTAACGAATGTTATATGACTGATACATATAAAATATGTACTACAGATACGTTGAATTTATCCAACTTCCAGTCATTCTAAGGGTGCATTAGAGGAGACGCTAATAATGTTTTTTTTGTGTCATTTTGTCATGCCTGGAGTAGTAGTGGGCGCGTTTTTCCTTGAGTGCTCGGCTCAATCTCATTCGATAAAGAGCTCCAGTAATGGTCTCGATTTGAGCAACTCATAATACACTAAGCTGATCCCACCAAATACACAACATGAGTTTTTTTCCATGAATATTCGGCTTGGCTGTCGATGTTGAAGCATGGCCAGGTGATTCCCATGATTTCCTCTTCTTTGGGTTATCGTAGTGGATCCATTTTTCATCACCAGTGACTATACGATGCAAAAAACCTTTTCGTTTATGCCTGGCAAGCAGCATTTCATGTGAAAAATTGGCGTTCAACGTTTCTCGGCTTCAGTTCATATATGGAATCCAATTCCCTTGCTTTTGAATCATTCCCAATGATTTCAAACGATATGAAATTGTTTGTTGAGTCACTCCTAATGTAAGTGCAAGTTCTTTTTGCGTTTGGCACGAATCTTCATCTAATAATGCTTCCAATTCCGCGTCTTCGTACACTTTCGGCCTTCCACTACGTTCTTTGTCTTCGACGTCAAATTCACCGTTTTTAAACTTTTGAAAGCACTCACGACAACTTCTCTCTCACTTAAGGCAGCATCATCATATACTTCTACAAGCAATCTATGAGCCTCAGCTGCAGATTTCTTCAAATTAAAGAAGTAAATAAAAAATTCCCGCAAATGACGCTTATTCGGCTCAAAACTCGACATTTTCGTACAAAAAAAAATATATGATGCTGATACAAAATCGCTAATATTTCAAGGTTATGGTGTTGCTGGTCCACTCTTATGATATGTCGTTTTACATCAAATAATTTTAACTATAGTTTATTAGTGGCGCTGTCTTTTGCAAACGGCGGAAACTTATTTGTATTCCATAAAATAGTCAAACTTTTTTTTTGGCTGTTCGTTCAAACCAAATTTTATTTTTAACTTTTTAATTACTTTTTTTATTAACTTAATTTTTAATTCAATTAATTTTATTATGGATTAATTTGTATTTTAATTAAATTAAATTTCCAAGGCTATTAACTTTAATTTAATTTAGTTAAAAGAAAAGTTAACTTTCCCAACCCTGTTCAAAATGTCGAATCTTACAACTATGTTGAATGTTATAACTATGCTACATCCTTTTCATGTACTTTTTACTATCCATAGCGTCAATTTTTATCACCTATTATATCTATTTTGTATATATTTACATAACATCTTACGTACATAAATATGTAAAAAGATGTTTATGTTACATTATAGTAATATATCAATTATTGATATGTATCATTTTTGATGTGTATCATTAATGATATATTCAAAGTTACTGACATAGAACTGTAGCAGTACGTTGTATATTTAATGTTTATAAATATAATTACACAAATAATATTATATGTAACATCCCTGATACTCATAGTATTACGTCTACAACTAAGTTACATGTTGTGGTTGCTAGTTGGGACTATATTTGTAGAAATGACTTATGGGCGAGATTTTAGTATAAGAAAGATTTGAAAATTTGTATGTATGTGTCGCAGCCTTTTTGTGAAATTAGCCTTTTCTCCAAAAGACTAGCCTTTTTTTTACGCAAAATGACGCCTTTTTGCGAAATCAACGATAATTCCTCAATTAAACTGACGCACTTAGACTTTTCGCGAAAAGGGTTAACTCACATCAATCTTATTGGTTAATGATACACGTTCTGCAAAAAGGCTAACGAAACGTCTAGCCTTTTTGCGTAAAATAATTTTTACGTAATAGATTCTAGGCTTTACATAAAAAAAGCTAGATGTTTCATTAGTCTTTTTATAAAAAGTATATATTATTAACCAATCTGGACCCTAAAACAATAATAATAGCTATCAAATAAAAGCAAATTTGATAATTCTTCAGAAGAGCTTCCTCACTTCCGATTTCAATGAAATTAGGCGCATTTTTGCGTAAAATAAAAGAATCTGGCAGAAAAAATTCGGATCCATGTCTCTGCGAAACGAGATATTAAGCGTTAAAGTTGACTAAAGTTAACTACGTAACACGATTATTAAGCTATCATGTAGACAATGAAATGTATAGACAAGTGCTTATTGGCGCCCCAAACAAAAAAAAACTTATCCGCTTGGGGCCTAACCGTCTAGAAGTTGCAACCTAGACAGAGTGTTCACTTGAAATACTTCTAATCTATAAAGACAGTGAGGTATGAGAACAGTCTTTTAGAGTGGTCTTTTTACTGTCTAGCCTGCAATTTTTAGGCAGTTAGGTTACGTCGCTCCGAATCAATAAACATTACTGTTATACACTCCACTGTCCACATAACAGATTTCCTAATCTCAATAGTTGTGAACTTTAGTTGTGAACTTTAACGTTCGACATCTTACTTCGTAAGACAGTCCTGAACCTTTATCTGCCAGATTCCTTCTGAACGCGTCGAATGAGCCTAATTTCATCGGAGGAAATTCTTCTGAAGAATTATCAAATTGCTTTTATTTGATAGTTACTATTATTGTTCTAGGGTTAAGTTGATTAATAATACACTTTTTACAGAAAGGTTAACAAAACATCTAGCTTTTTCGTGTAAGCCTAGAATCTAGGATTTACGCAAAAAGGCTAGATGTTTTGTTAGAACATTGTTTTGTTGTTTTGTTGTTTTTGCAGAACGTCATTAAAATCAGACTGATGTAAGTTAGCCTTTTCATAAAAAGACTAATTTTGTAAAAACTGCAAAAGCTCTGACTTATGCATACGATATCGATGTAATAGTAAACGACGTAGTAAAATGATATATTGTTTTATAATAAATCATATGTGTGCATTTTATAGTCAGTAAAATAGCGATTCTTTGGAATTTATATATTTGATGTTTTTTAACTTCTCTAGTTTAGAAAGGGTATGTAGATTTTTTAGATTGATTAATTAATTAACATTTTCGTCTTTAAAATTATTTGAGGAATACGCTCTTAAAAAATAATCTGATAGTTGTGTACAGAACACTCTGTATAATAAAATGAGAGAAAGAGAGAAAAAGAGAGATTTCTATTCAATCCCGAGGAGGGATTGTCGGGCCAATTGTACTTAGTACTACTTATAATACGAGAAAAGGCAACATACTACGTGATTCAACCTGGAGCAATTAATATCTACTAAGCGGAAGACTAATTTCTATTCTCCTGTAATGAGTTTATCAATCAAAAATTACAAATTATTTGAAATAACACAGGTCATTCCACTCAGATAGATCGAAGTGTTTGAACTCCTTCGAATAAAACGAAGGAAAAATATTGGGTTGTTCGGAAAGTTCGTGTCGATTTTGAAGGAAAATTGAAACGCAGAAGATTTAAATTTTAATATACATTTTAGTATACATTTTAGTATACATTTATTAAATTATATAGATGCCATTCTGTTTTACAACCTTTCTTCATCTTTCAGGCAACTTGAAAATTCCGTTCTTCCAGAATCTCTCAGGTTTTTCAGCGAAAAACTTTTCTAAGTGATTTTTTACCTTGACCAAAGAATTGAAGCTTTTTCCATTAAGGAAATTAATGATCGAAATAGATGGAAATCAGAGGGCGCGAAGTCTGGTAGATAGGGTAGAACATCCCAACCGAGCTCCAATAACTTTTGTCGAGTTATCAAAGACACATGAGACCGCGCATTGTCCTGATGAAACACGATGCTCTTCCGATTCGCTATTTCTGAATGTTTTTGTTCAATTGCTATTCAATTGCTCTTTAATTCGTCCAATTGGGAACAATACTTCTCTGAATTTATCGTCTCGTTGTTTGGTAAAAGCTCATAATACAGGATCCCTTTCCAATCCCACTAGACACAGAGCACGACCTTTTTTGGATGAAGACCGGCTTTGGGGGTGGCTAAAGGTGGTTCCACTTTCCTCAAGATCTTTTTCGTTCAACATTATTATGAATGATCCATTTTTTATCCCCCGTCACTACTTGCTTCAAAAATGGTGTCTCCTCGTTGCGTTTAGAGAGCGAGTCGCAAATGGAAATGCGATCCATCAGATTTTTCTCCGTTAAATCGGGGAACCCATACATCAAAACGGTTTATGTAGCCAAACTTCATAAAATGTTCGTAGATGGTGGATTTTGACATATTCAACATTTCTGCTAATTTACGTGTCATATAGCGTGGGTTATTCTCGATCAGTATTTTAATCTGATCTTCATCTGTGGTGGAGGGCCTACTCGGGCGTTCTTGATCTTCAAGGTTGAAATCACCAGCTTTAAACCTAACAAATCACTTCCACACAGTTCTTTCAGCTATAGCACGCCTTAAACAGCGCATATCTTGTTTGCCTTGTGTGGCATTTTTCCGGTAAAAGAAAAGCATTAAATGTCTAAAATGCACTTTGTTTTCTTCCATATTCAAAGGCATATAAAACTGACAAAAATTAACGTATCGTAATCAAATTTTTTTCTAAGTATGCCTGAAGTATCGTCTTTTACGATACGCATGTCATTTGTTTTCAATCGTTCTGATATATTCAGACCTATTCTTTCAGACGCCTACCAAAAATCGGCACGAACTTTCCGGACAACCCAATATAAACAGGAAACGATGATGCAATCGCAATGATAGAAATAAATCTAGCAATTCAATCATAATTCATTATAAACAAAATTTGGCTTGACTTTCGGTTAATATCCAATGTGGTCATCCGACATTTATCTGTAGATATGAATTTGATTATTTGACAAACTTATATGCAGTTGATGCAATCTGACGTACAGTCAGCAATTAAAAGATCGCAATACGTTTTTTTAATGAATTTCCGGAATGTAGTTACCGAGCGATTCGTTATTACTTATATAAGCTGCATTCCGAAACCTTTTAAAGAAAAAGTGTTGCAACCTTTTAATTGCTGACTGTATGATACATATATGTATCATATCTAACAATATTGACTATATTTCAAATTTGCTGCCAGCACTAAAAATTTTAATTCACGTTATATGTACTATAGATTTTTAGTACGACAATTTCACTAAAACATGTTTAATTGCTCCTTTTACTATCGCACAATTATTTTTTTATTTCACATAGATTCATTAACGTTTAGTATGAATCGGCCATCCAATTAAGTTTCGTCAGCATCGCTTCAAATCAATGAAATTAATCGCAATAAATGAAATTCATCCGTATCTTTTCTGCACCCATTCCTTCTCACATTTTTAAGCAAAAATGTCGTTTTTATTGATGTGCAAGGTTACCACACTTGCGCACAGATTTCTTCATGTTATACCAATACATATATTCTCAGCTTCAGTAATTATCATAACGGAAAAAATATATGTTAATAAAAAAAACTTTCTATTTTAAATATATAATTAATATATACAGATATGTTGTGTGTGTGTGTGTGTGTGTGTGTGTGTGTGTGTGTGTGTGTGTG
>Ga0157364_1000265_pt1 | contig 30855 bp, 14 predicted proteins | sample AttsexASBM2_FD_111476 | JGI IMG/M metagenome (GOLD analysis project Ga0157364, IMG submission 111476) | Fungus gardens microbial communities from leaf cutter ant in Ribeirão Preto, State of São Paulo, Brazil - Atta sexdens ASBM2 | ecosystem: Host-associated > Fungi > Mycelium > Unclassified ...
ACAATATATCACAATTAAATTCTGTTTAAATAATTTATTTATTTAAGTAAAATCTATTTGTATTGCAGAACGAGCGCTTCCAGGAGCCGTAGTAGCATGGATCTGACTCTCCGCTCTTTCAAATTAAGAGACGTGAAACCATCAAAGGAGAACTTCTTGCAAGTCGAGCGTGATAGTGTCACAGAGAGAAACGATACTATCGGAGAGCGAAAATGCAGACTGAAGGAAAAGTCGCGCGATGAGTTCCGGATAATTAATTTGGCCGAGGTTGCCTGGCACGACACTCCTGACGACTGCTGGCTCGTGATCTACGATTACGTATACGATTGCACGGAATTTTTGAACAGTCACCCAGGCGGCCAGGATATTCTCCTAGAACATGCAGGACGAGATGCCACCTTAGCGTTCATTTCAACTGGTCACTCTGCCATCGCTAACGCAACCTTAGAAAGGTACAAAATTGGTGAGCTTCCGTCGAAAGAGAGACTTTTCCGCACTCCCAACGGCCTAAAGATCTCGGGATTCTAATTTGTTCAGATCATCGAAGGTTATCATCATCATTATGACGCACTCGGGAAAATTTACATGAAAAATAGACTGGCATATCAAACACTTTTATTTAACTTTTTTGAAAAGTATGATTTCTATATAGCTTCTATATAGATTCTACGGAAGTTAGTTATATTTGAAATATTGCCGTTGCTTCTATAAACATTTTCTTTTTCCCGAATTAGTCTTTTTTTTCCAAGTCTTCTCATTTGATTTTATTTTAATTGATTAATACTCTATATTTTATTATATTTCATCAGCAGTGTTGTGATTGAAAAAAAATCAATTAAATAACTTATTGTAATGTGCCGCCTATTTTTTACATAATAATTTTTTCACTTTTTAGCTTTCTAAAACTGATTTTATCGTATTATCAATAGCAAGAGATATTTTTAAATAATCAAACTTAGACTGAACCTATGTAATACATAAATTATTATATCTAGAATTTTAAACAGAAAAGAGGAAATGGTTACATATCGATTTTTATTTGTTTGTAACAAATCATAACGATTTTTTTGTCAGTATTTAAATTCGATACAATCATTACTACAATGATGCAAGCTACGTTAACAATGTTACAACTTGACAATAAATTAGATTTACTATTTCTCTATTTTTATTTATTACATCTACATAGTGATCAAATAATTTCAAATTTCTTTCTCTTGTTTCACGTGCGTGTACTTCTTAAAATATAAAAACGATAAAATCATTGGATTATGTAATGAAAATATATAGCTAATCTTAAGCGATGTGTTATCCGTTTATCACTAAAAAATAAAAAATATAAAATCGGCTAAAAAAATATAGTTTGCATGTCGTTTTATTTTTGAATTACGAAATGTACTAATTAAAAGAATAAATACGCAACGATAATTTTTATTCAGTTAAAGTAGGCCACGAACATAATTAGTTACATTTTTGCAATTAATCTTCGTGAATAATTACTTGTAATGCAATAAGATTTTACAACTTCAAAGTATTATCGCAAATTAATGAGACGATTTTAATTTCGTAACATGACTGATTACATATATATACAATAGAATTTCCCTAACTTCAGTACTCTCTGTAAATTTCTTTATGCCTCCTCCATATATTGTACACGATGTGTAATAAAAATTTTCAGTGTTAAAATAGGTTATGTTGCGTTGGCATTTGTGTACAAAACATTCTCACTCTATATGTAATATATGTTATTTTTTTTTAATGCCTTCGCCCCTAATGTAATAAGAATGGAGAGAACTTCACTAATTTATCACGACTCCGCATAGTAGAGATTATGGAAGTTCCACTGTATATACCGGATAAGACATTTGAAAGATTTTTTGGTATCTAGACAAATATTACATTTTCATGAAAAGTTACTTTATTATTACTGAAGATAATAAATATTTAAAATTCTCTCTCTCTCTCTCTCTCTCTCTCTCTCTCTCTGTCGTGTATTTCGAAAGAATTATTTCGAAGCTATATTTCTCAAAAAGCTTTTTATATCTTCATTCGATAAAATAAATGAAATAGAGGATCGATGAAATAATAATCAATGCTCAGAGAATACTTTACACTGGATACATTTTATATATTTCTTAATCCTCTAACACACATTTATAATATACATAACATACAGTATGAGGTAATATAGCGATATAGCTCATTCGTAATATAATATGTTGTCGATAGACCGATATAATAAACTCTTCGTTTCCGTTAGTCGGAAGGCAATACCGTTCGTTTATTAAATTAACAATGTACTCAGTTTATACGTTAACTCTATTATTTAGTATTTATCTAAAATTACACACATAACAATACTCTTTACGATATTTACACTTAACCACAAAATGTACATATAAAATATATAATATGTTTTGTATGTATATGCGTGTATGTGTATACGTATTTATGTGTGCACATGCATGCGTTTAAGATAAAATAAAGAAAAGAAAAAAAAAAGTCTTATTAATATGATTAGTATCATTCTCTCCCATGGCGAGCCGTCACTCCTTAGTTTTGCATGTCTTAACATCTCGCTGATAGAAAAACGTTACAAAACCGATGGAAAAATTTCGATATAACGAGAATCTTCCTGTATATTAAATAGATTTTATGTTACATGCGGTGAGTTGCGATACGAAATATGTGATAGTCTATACATACCCTCTCTCTAACTTTATACTATATAATTGAATAACTAATTTTGTTCTCCGTTCGATTTTTAACATTAAGATAGTTTGTTCATAATACGTAAGATTCTCTCATAATACATTTAATTTGAACTCAATAAGTGCATAAATTTCACACATGACTAAAACTATATACTTTTTCTATTTTATTACGCCAGTGATACTAATGCGATACTTGCGCACTTTGATGCACACGCATCATCACGCTACGCTACGTTGATCAACACCAACTTTACATACTACTTTCTGTTTTGTATGTTGTTAGGACTGTGTCAAATAGCGAATGTCCATAGCATTTCGCTCATTTATAAATTGTCTCTGCTAAATTCTAAATGACAATTTGAAAGTGAATAACACATGCATAATATGCACAAAATAAAAATAGCTTCGCTAACAAGTTTTTTTTTACAATTAATATCGTTATAATTATAAATCACAAAACATAAAAAATATAGCTAAAATCATTTCGACATATCAGAGATTCTAATAAAAATGTTCGAAACAGTAATTATTTATCGCGAAGAAACAATATTTGTGTAGAAAAAATTAAATTCGACATTTAAATTAAATTTCTAACTTTTCATTTTATAACATTGAATATCATAATTATTAAATCTCAAATTAAATTTTGTTTGGAGCAAAGTTTGTCCTCAATTCAATAAAAATAAAATTCTGTTATTAATTTTCGCTTTTAGGATTTCATTCCGCAACGCTTTCTATTTTAAAATGTGAAATAAACTGGATAAATTAGATTTAATATAAATTATAATTCTAAAAAATAAGAGTGTATTAAGTCAACATACGACTCAATATTTAATTTCCATTCTTTAAAATAATATTCAGCGCGAAAGAGAGTTTCTTCAGGTTTTTTTTTTCTTTTGAAAAACATACAGACTAGAATCGCCGTCCAACAGAAAAATTCCACAGAATTTGAAAAATTAAACCTGTGTGGCTTCAATATATGATATTGTTTATTTGACCGTTATTTGTATCTGCAGAAAATTCTATCGTTTGTCCGAAAAGCTAGAAATTTCTCTTCGCTGATCCGGAAAAATGAGAACGCGTTCATTATTCTTTGTGTGACCAAACGAAGCGGACTGCAAAATCGTATATCCGATCTATTGTATCTCAATTGTTTCTGATCGGTTTAGGTCATCAAGTTTCCCTTTTTCCTTTATAGGCACACTAAAATAGCGGAACTAGCTCTATGACATATTGTTGAAAATTTCGATTTCCTGTACTACGAATATAAAGCTTGCTTTTTCATGCGTGTTCAACAGCTTCGTTGCTTACTGTATTTTTTTCAAAAGAAAAATTGGAAAATTTAAAAATAAAAATTTATTTTTTTAATTTAAATTTATTCGGCCTCAAATACTATCATCATCCGGAGCATGGAAATTGGATATCAAGTTAAGAATCAAAATTTATCATTTAACGAGTTTTTTATGAAAAAAAGAATTTGTTTTAAAAAATGTATATTTCTTCATTTGAAATAATTTTCATTAAAATTAAAATTTAGCTAACTTATCACACTTTTCTTATAATTCATATAATAGAAAATGAAATAGTTTAATTCCATAGTAAATTCTTATTATTTTATTTTAAAAGTTACTTTAAATATCTATGTTTTTTTACGAACATATATATGTATTTCTTTGCTTCCTTTTTTTAGTTGTCTATCAAAATTAAATAAAAACAGATAGTTTGATCAGTAATAATTGATTATAAATGGTGAACATATCTAGATACTTAGCATACAGTAATATTTTTAGAAGAAGACCATGCCCACAAAATGGCATATATGTATAAATGTAAAATATATGTGTGTGTATTTAAAATGTATGTATTTGATGTGAATATAAGTATGTGTTTCCACTATATTTTAGTTGATTCTACCATTGTGTGGACACAATCAAAAAGGAAATTAGGCAATGGGTAAAATCCTTCTTCTAAAGACACCGGTGTACAGAAGTACGTAAAATTGCATAATACCAATTGCATTCGAGAAATAATTAATAGAGAATAGATACTTTCAAGTAGATACCGTTTAGAAATATCATTTGGTACTTACATATTCACATATACAATTGATACTTTACTATCAGGAATCGAAACTAATTATGAGGTTTTATTCATTAAATTCATAAAAGCATCGAGACGCGACATTGCAACAACATTATATCTCGTTGCATACATGAATAGATTATAATACGTCATCAATCCAGGATCAAGTAATTTCGCAAACGCTTTCTTTGACACAGTTCAGCTACCAAGGAAAACATTCACGCGAATTAACTCAATTGTGGATTGATGACAGTATCAATCTTCCTGCAATTTCCTGTTAAAATGAAGTTGTTCATTCTTTTACATCAGGCTGCAGAGAGCAAATCCTGGTCCAGAATCGAATGCCGACTGTAATACCGTGGTTTCCATGCAAAATGCAGCATCCGTATACATTGCCGCGATTCGTTGTTGTTGCGCTCGACTTTCACTCTGCGATCTGCAAGCATATTAAAATTTTTCTAATTGGGAAATGTTTCTAGTAGTAACTAAAATTATTTGAAATAAAAAATGGATAAACAGATTGAAAAAATTATTCTATTCTTCGAATTATATAATTTTGATTAAATTAATGCTTATATTCTCGAACATTTTTACTCGAGGAAAGTATGTAACATGTTTCAGAAAACTCTTGAAATTATTCTTGTCATTTTCCTCTTAATTTGCTCGCGATTATAGCAGAGAAAAAAATGCAAAAAAAAGAAGAAATCTCGGCAGCTCAGCATTTACATAATTGCTGTCTGCGCCATTTTTCTAAACCACTTTAAACCTGCTACTGGTTCTCAGCGCCTCAAAATGTCTCGAGATAGCCAAGTACCTCCTTAGCCAAGCTAACTCCCGGCGGTGTCGTAGTCGCATATGGCCATCCCGGAAACTACGTGAATTATTCCGCGAGCGATACCGGCTCCGAGATACGAGACGTGACAGCCGAGGTCGGCTCTTACAGCCTCTTCGACTACTCACCTGAGAGGCATTGCCCGTGCACGTCTCTGCACTCTGACCTGTACCCTCGGGACTGATTGTGAGTAGCCATCGTCTCTAGATTGTTGTCGTTGCTGTTGATGTTGATACTGTAAACCACGATCGCTTAGCGCCAGCTGCGTCAAATACTCGCGAAGCTCAGGTTGGCTGGCCAAGAGCTCACGTCGTGAGATACTCGAAGCTTGATTAGACGTCGTCGTCGAGTCGGACCACGGTGGCGGAGGAGTATGTGAGCGTGATGTCATCGCGTTCTTGTGATAAAGATACTCCTCGTACGTCGGTGGCAGACCGTTCTACAGAAAACGAAAATGTGCCTCATAATTAATAAAGAAAAGATACAAAACAAAATATGCAGTAGTTGCACATATACATGCAAAAAGATGGAAAAGGCATTAGCGTCTGAATTTAAAAGCTTGCTATTCTAGAAATTAACAGTTGAAATAAATAATATTTTAATGAATTGGGATTATTTTTTTTGTTAAATTATTTTTTGTTAAATTATTTACTTGATATTTTCCATACAACAAATTATTTTTACAATTTTTGCTAGTGCTCTTTATAATAATTCTTTTAAAATCTTACATTTTGAACCATAGTACGCAATAACATACAGTTTCAAGCGAGAAATGTGTTACACGAAAAATGCATGTGTTACAAAAAATTAAAAAAATTTTTTAATGCGCGAGGATATTTGCTTTATGTGAGAGGATATTTGCGATGGTTTCATATAAAAACCTGCTTTTAAGATAAGTAATTAGGACAAGATCCGATATAGAACATTTTACAAATAGAAAATACTGTTTTTCATGCCTGTTTCTTTGCTTCTAATAAGTTGTTTTATGTTGTTTAAAAGCACATCGTCATTAATGATCAATTACTGTAATCAAAAGCAATAAACAAAAATTGAGATATACTAATGAGGCATAACATTTTCATCCTCCTACATTTCGTTTTATTTAACAACGATCGTCATGAGAATAGTCCTTGAATAATTAAAAAAATTAATTAACAATAACTTCAGAAATCTACTGCTCGCGAAACCACATTAGGATCACGTTACTCTCCGCAACTCCGATTCCCAGGTTATAGTTACTTATCATTATATTTGCATAGTGGTTTCGATACCTGATATTTTGTATTGTGTTTCAGATGCGAAACAACAATTTGTTATTTCGCGAAATAAAACTATCTATTTTAATTCAAGGCGATCTATTTTAATTCAAGAAAAATAATGGACTTTGAATCTGTCATCTGATTCTTCAATTTTTATATAATAACTTTGATATAATAATAGCTCTTTGATAATCACAAGAATAATCATGTTTGTAAATAGCATAATTAATGTTATTAATTTTAATAAAAAGTAAACTTTTGTAATTCACATAAATTCATCAATGGAAGCTCGAGTAACAAAATTAACCGCGTAAATCAGTTCCACATTTTATATCACGCTGAAAATTATAATAAAACCGCAAACTGTTTTTTAATGTTCTTCTTAAACCGACCACAGTTTGCATCCATGGTATAAAACGCAGTGAAAAAACTTTTCTCGTTTCTCATCAGTCGACTTGCCTTGCACATTACATCGTAAAAGCTTGCGAGAGCTTGCAAGCATACATCCTCTTCTTTTGTGTTTCCCGCAAAAGGTGTCGACTCTTGTTTAATGTAATTGTAGCATAATGCTCTTGTATTTAATGTTAATATTATGCTATTAATATTAAATTTTACGCAGAAATGACTTTTGTAATTTTATATTTTATTAAACATTTTTATAGTTTAATATTATGCTACATTAAAAATTATTACCTTCTCTCCAAAAGACTAAAAATAATATCGACTTTATATATATATATATATATATATATATATATACACACGTTTAGTCGCAATATGTCATAAACACGTTTCTTTTAAATTTCTCTCTGTATCTAGGTATGATGAAAACATTAAGTTAGAAATGTTATACAATTTTGTACAATTTTATGCTTTAGTTTTCATTTAGATAATTCAACAATTTTAAATAACGTAATTATTCGAAAATATCTTTGTGTGTATGTGTGTATGTGTGTATGTGTGTGTGTGTGTGTGTGTGTGTGTGTAATTATAAATATTACACAAAAAAGTGTGATGTAGACAGTTTATAAAACATTTTATGATCTCTCTCTCTCTCTCTCTCTCTCTCTCTCTCTCTCTCTCTCTCTTATTAAATTTTATATTAAATATTTTCAGATACATATTTTATCGCTTTTATTGATCCAAGAAGAAATGGAATTTATTAAATAATCAAAAAAACTTCAATCTATATTCAATTTCGGCTTCTAGTGTGAAAGGGATAAAACTTTAATAGGAAGAAATAGTACGGTTATCTACGTATATATGTTCATAGTAACATAGATGTCATCCGTAAATGGAAACGTACGATGCACTTTTTTTATATCCGCGAATCTACGCTTTATCGATCTAATGAAACTTGGGCTATAAATATGTATCCCATCGCGAGAGATATTTTATGCTTTACGAAAATGAAACACATATCAAGGAAGTTGTTGGTATTCCAGTGGTACAACTGCATTTCATTCCAAGGATTATAATGAAACCTCGAACACGTCACTAACAAATTGATCGAAAAATTTCTCTTTCTCCTCGTTGAAAAATTCTTCTTGATATTGTCATGAAAATATTCGATATACATACGAGAATAAAAGAGTCACGAGGTAGAATGAAACCGCAATGAGAATCAGAAAGTCTAACATCGAATTTTCTCGATCACTTTTGTCCTTCAATCGAAAAGGAGAGAATTTTTCGATTCTTGCTTCGCTTTTGACGAAGTCAACTGCCGGCAACTACGATCTTCCACTCGACGAGGAGGAAGAGTAAAATTGAATTTCGGGATTATTATCTTGTGATTCCATTTTCCAACGTGAGACGAGCGTGGTTACCCTCAGGCGTTCGTTTAAGAGGATCGTCTAGAACCCCGTGGTTGCGTTTTTCCGTCCGCAGTAGCTTCGCTCCAGGGTGATTATATTTCTCCTGAAAATGCTGTGCAAAGATTTCGACAAAAGCGTCTTCAGTTCTACAATCTTGCAATATACGAACGCATGATTTCTCTTATAATTTCTATATTCATTTTAAATTCGTATTTACACTTTATGAAATTTACTAATTACTATTTTAATTTTAAAAATTATTAATAGATAAAAAAAAATATATATATATATATAATTTTTTTTCTATTATCCTTACAATTATTAGATTTACGTGTGCGAAATATTTCCCTTATGGTGATAAATATTGTGAATCTTTTTTATTATTGCAGTTTGACTGGCAATTTTCGCTCGTTTTCGTTTTGCGGTCTTTTTATGGTATCATAATTTGCCTTGTCGTACTAATTTTCGCTCGTCTCATTTTTTCTTTTTTCACAAGCAATCAAGCACCTATCTAGTTGGTTTTATTTCTCCATTGTACACATATATATATATATATATATATATATATATATATCTTCTCTTTCATCCGTCTTTCTCTCTGTCTTTCACACATTTTCAGTCTCTTGCACCCGAAACCAGCCTTTAGTCCCTCTTCATCATTTGCGCCGTTTGTATCATTTGGACTAATTCACGTGGAGAAATTAATACGGTAGTAAACCTACGAGAATATATCTTACGTTCTCTAACTGCAGAGCAGTCTCGAAGCCTCAGAGTATTACATATTACTTCTCTGCCTAAATATTCAAAACCGCCGTTTTTTAATGTAAATGCTTCGTCTCACAAAGACAACTTAACTACGGCTTTTCACCCACGGCAACATATTGCGGCATGAAATTTTCAGTTCGCTGATATGACGCTGCGTCTGCAACAAGTCGACTCGCAATCAGAATTGTAGAATTCAGTGAAACCTGTTATCTAGCATCTGATATTTGGTCCAATAATTATCCCTAACTGGAATCGATGTTCCGAAGTTCTCAGAACTTTCATTACGATCTTATGATAGAGAAAACTTCATTGGCGAAGGAGACCAAGTTTTCCCGGAAGTTCACAAAGATGATAACACACGTCAGTTTGCTCGTAATTGCGTGAACCGAATCACCTCGTTCGCTCGATAAAGGACTTTCTCGTCCCACATGTCCGAGAGGGAACCTCTTTGCACCTTCTTGCGAGGGGATTTCTGACAAATGAGTGACTCCCGGGCATAATGTAGCCCTCGCGGCCTCGCAAGAAAATAGTAAAGGCAAGGCTGTTATTCAAAGTAGAAGACGCGAGTGCTTCGCACGCTTGCAGCTCATGAATGGAAACATTCACTAAAGGACCTCGTGAAGTAAGCTCAAGAACTCTCGAGAGAAAAGCCTATTGCTCCTTTTTCTTTCTCCTTTTTCTAATCTCCTTTTTTTATTTGACCGCCATAACGATTTAATCTTTTGCGCACAATTGCATTTTGTAAACGAAGATATTATTGGAGCCTCGAAAAACCTTGGATGCACGCAAAATTCATTTCACTAACTGAAATTGTATCGGGCGAAGGTATTAGTGAATTAATCGCAAAGTACACGTAGAAAGTACTAAAGAGATGACAAAATATTTTGAAATTCTTAAAACATATTCCTGATGACGCTCATAAAGTAGCTCTTCCGAGAAAAATCTAGCAGAAAATAATGTTCTCTTTCTTTTATAAATAATCTAAAATATATCATAGTAATCATGAGTCGGCTAACGAGCAACTATAACTTGTTCCCCGCCTCTCTCTTTCTCTCTTTCTCTCTATTTACCTCTATCTCCCTCTTTTCTGTAAGATATATGATCCGCAATTACGGTCTCGAGGATGTTTTTCCGAGTCTTCTTTTATCAGACCACACAATTTAGCTGTGCGTAGTGAACTTCTCCAGGATGGTTTTGCATTTCATACGAGCAGTTTCCGAGCTTGCTTGCTCGAGCGACACTGCTGCGCAACGTTCTAGATTGAGAACAATTTTAATTCTTTTTCACGATCTCCTTTGATGACCTTTTCATTTTGGAGCAGCCAAGTGAAAATGGAGTCTCCTCATTATTGCGAAACATAAGAAGTCTGTTAAAAAATTGTCACCGCGATTACTCCTCGACCTCGAGCTTTTTCTTTAACATACACTAACGTTATTTGACAAACCAATAATATACCATTATCATTTCATCACGCGCGCGCAAATAATAGCGCTCTCTCCGTAACAATAAATATAAAAGAAAAAATCGATGCGAGATAATTGTTGGAATTTTACTCTGATATTTTTTACTTCTAATGTTTTGAAAAATAGTATTTTCACAAAAATCTTCCATGATCATTTATTGTTCTTTTTTTATAAAGAATATTAATTTTAAAATGTAAGTAAAAGACAGTTTTATTCAATATAAATGGTGTGCTAACATAAAATTTGACAATTCATGAAAGAATGCGACAAAATTATGTAATAAAAAATTAATATTTTGCACCGAAAAATGTTACAATGTAGATGCTAAACATCATAAATTTGTAATCTTATTTTAAACAATTTTTTTTATAATTCGACAGTTTAATATTAAAATAACAAGATAATCTACTGAAAAGAAGATAATCATGTTCATTAATTCTTCATATTGAAAAATAAATATATTATTAAAGTATGTAGCCACGTAAACAAGATTATCTCCTTTCCGAGATAGATTTATATTTTAACATTAATAAATTTGTATTGCAGAAATTTTGAAAATAAGACGATTACGAATTTGTAAAGTTTACCACCGATTTTTCGGTGCAGAATATCAGTTTTTTGATTGTGACGATGACAACAACTACTACTTATAGCATAACATGACAGAAGAATTTATGTTCCAGTCGGCGCCGGAGAACTACATGCGAAATTGGGCAGCCAACCGAATTAGAATGGTCCTCGAGTTAAGAAGCCATACATTGAATTTTCCTCCTTCTCTCTTTCATCTCGCTGTTCCGTCGTAGTTGTTCGCTTCAATAAAGCAACTCCTCTTTGAGACGGTGAATCTCTTCGGAGGAACGTGACCGAAGCAAACTCGAACAATTGGGTCGCCGAAATTTAATGTACAGGCAGTGGATCGAACAGCACATGAAGTTAATTGCATTTTCAAGCACTATATCACCGTAAACTTCGTATCGATTGTTGTTGTTTATTGCTCATTTTTATGTTTTACAGATATTAGGACTATTGTATTAGGATTGATATAATATATTTAGAAAATGGAAGAATTACTTTTTCGTTACTTTTATATTACAGTTACTTTTTATAATAACAATTTTTGATAATGTCGTTACAATTTTTAATGATTGTAAAAATTAACTATAATTAGGTTACGCTAAGGTTAGGAAAGTTATTTTGAAAATTAAATTGTCATTACGTGTTACCTATTAAAGAAAAAGTAAGTAACGGAATAATACTCTAAAGTTATAATAAATTTCATTACAAGTTACATTAAAAATTAATGATCGAGTTATAAAAATTGTGAGTTGTATTTTCTAGTAACAAAACATTTCCAACCCATAATAAGTAACTATTAACTGTTTTAATTCTGGTATTACATTATCACCATAAAAAATTTGCAATGTCAATTGCGTAAATTGTTATTACAACAAAATAATTAAATAACGACAGTTACAATAACTAGTTATTTTCCCTGATATTTATATATATGTATTATATAAATTGAAATATTTATTATTGGCTCTGTATAATAGAATCAGACAAAGAATGTACAAAAAAAAATTTCGCCATAAAACATAAACTTCACTGCTTATTTGTTTTGTTTTATCGTATTTAAATAAATTGTGAAACAATAATCGTAGCAATATTGTAACAATGCTTTTACTTTTTTTATCTTTTTCAAGAAATCGAACGAAACAAAGGCAAATATTAGACTGTTTTAAATTTAGCATTATTGAGATATTGCTTGTAATTTTCAGTATTTTATCAGAATAATATAGATGTAATAATAGATAATAATAGACAAACTTTGATATTTGAGAAAATCTCTACAATGATTATATTCTTTATAAGCTGATACGTGATTTTGCATTGAACTAAATCAAAATAATGTAATGTAAAGATTTTTTCTATAAAAAAGGATTTGTCAATGAAATTCATAGATTAAATTTGCGGATTTAAATTTTTTTAATGGTAACTAGATTTTTTTTTTATAAAAGCGCAGTATATTGATATTTTCGATCTGTGAATATAAGCTCGAATTCACCACTGTACTGACACATGCATGTAATGTCGAGAGCACGAACAAAATGTTTTTACTTGACGTCGTCACGAATCGATATTGCTCGTAAAGACTCATAGTATAGACATAATGTAATACATTGTTCATTGTAAAAAAAAATATAAAATATAGATTCAAACTTTTGAATATTTTAGAGTTAATCTAGACTATTATGCCAGAATTGTTGCGTAATTTGGACTGCAATAATTTTAAATAATTATATATTTAATAATTTTAAATAATTTTAAAAAATTATAGCCACGCGCGGAATCAGATTAGATTGATTTGAAAACGAAAGATGAAAAGGATGTTGCAATGTAATATGTTTCAACGTTATTTCCGCGGAATGCGTAGAATCATCAATCTTGATGTATGATCAGTTATACAAACATAATAAATTTTGCAAATAACATTTTAACGTTTTCGCATATGTATGTAAAATGTAAGACGTACATAAAACAAGAGATATGAATTGTCAACATGTTGCACAACTGAAGTTTACACACGATAGCTTACAAAACGATAAACAGATTTTCGAAACAGTCTGACAAGCTTTTCGTAATTTATTCTGTACTCTGTTCCGTACAGTTGTCAGGCCGGACATTAAACTAGATTCAGATATTTCAAGGTGTTACGTTTATATTATTAACGCTTAAATATCAGGAACGTAGAAAATATATACATGCATATGTATTTTATTTGTATATGGAAAGAATAATTTTACCAAAATACAAAACTTTAGCTTATAGATACAGATCTGAATATAATTTTGTTAGACTATCAAAATAATTGTGTAAGAAATTTAAGCCTGAGGAGCAATGTTACAAAAAATTTTGACACTCTAACAATCAGATTGAGCGTTTTAAATAATTATTTTGAAAACTTAACAAAATTATTTTCTGTATGTAATTAAATTTTTAAATATTAAACCTTTTCGTATAATAATTAAACCAAACCAACATTAGTTGTCGATACCAAAAGTACATATATCACTTATTATATAAAAGAATTTACTTATTATATCTTGTTATTTTAAATGGTCAATAAAAACAGAAACAATATCAATATTTGTAATTATAAAAATCGTCAATAAAAATAAAATGAGATCATTATAAATTTGTCATTATAAAAATAATACAGTATATTGCACAACAGAATAATATATGTATGATAAGTCATTATCTTATATATACGTCAAATGAATATTGACACAATTAAATAAACGCATACCGCGCTTAAATATTTTTATATATAAAATTGCATTTTCTTGAAAATTGATTAATTATAAAAAATGTATTGTAATATGGTTTTAATTTCTTTTTTTTTTACTTGTTGCAATTGTGTCGCAGCTTTCTAAACACCGTCGTATTTAAAATAATTTTTCTTTTTTACAAAAACTGCACAACCAATCTTGTAAAAGCTTAATATAGTAATTGCAATTCTTGTTATTGCAAGATCGTGTTGTTTGCATAACGGCTGCGAAATTTGATGTTTTACTAATCATAGTCGTCAACATTGACTAATTACTAATTGTAATTACTAATAACTCATTTGTGGCGATCCACAAAAGGCTAATTTGCGATTGTACCGCAATCACGCGCGAGATCGATTACAGTGCTCTAGTCTGAATGCGTTTCGTTTCGATTATCGATCTTCAGGACACTTTGGGGAAGGTGACTGATTGTTAGATCGCTGCCAATTTCCTCGTCATCTGTTCATCACAGAATTGCGCAGCAGAATACACATCGAGTAACGTACGACATTCCAAGAGCTATCGCGACCGCGTACCCGCAGTACGGAGCGATAATTCGTTTCGATAACTCGAGATATTATGTGATTGAATAATCGGCTTTATCGGACGGAACTAGTCGAAGCGAAGCGTACCGGTATATTGTCGTTGATATGCTGCATGTGTCGCGACTGGATCGTTATATTAATGCGCGAGTAATGCAGAGTATCTACGATTGCTGGAATTAATATTCCGGTTATATCGTTATATCATTTAAAGCACGCGGGAGACGATGACAATTTGTAACTATTGTCCTACCAGTTGTTATTGCTTTACGAGCGTTACGCTCTTACAAATGACCGAATGCCGATTGTGGCCATTGTAGAATATTGACCGTCGGGAACTGCTGTCCGCTTATGCTGCTCTGAAACTTCATTGTACAACGGTAACTGCGCAATATTATCTTTGTTGAAGTACTAGCTCGTCGAAAAAGTAGTTCGTAGGGAAGTAATAACGTAGAATATATTATTTATTATTAAGTCAGTTCCCCGAAAGAGCTGTAGTTAGCATTGTTTTTCAGAACACCACTTTGGATGACAGCAACGGCGCGGCGATCTTAAATCCGACGATCGCAAGAATTTCCAATTTTATCAAGAGTGCAAGTGACGAATTGAATAAACTGATAAATCTTTACATAGCACGGATCAACGACCAGAAAACTCGATTAAAATGATATTACAATTAATGATATACAATTGATAAAAGCTTGTAGATATTTAATTTAGATTATTTAATTTAGCTTATTTAATTTCTGCTATTTGGGACACATGACCGTATAGAATTTTAGGACGAGAGAGAGAGAGAGAGAGAGAGAGAGAGAGAGAAATATAAATGATAAATTTAATTACAATAAACAGTCTTAGTATTATGGATTAATATTGAAATATTTAAATATTTAATTTATGAAGATGCTACTCATTGTTACGTTGTTATCATATTATATTAAATTTAAATTAGGAGATAATAAATTCAATGCTGCTTTGCGTATTGTGTACATATACATACATGTTTAATTTCGCGAAAATTAACTCGGGTGTTATAATACAAACCAGAAATTATTACGAGATGATTTACTATTGAATTTAACTCCAAGCGCTGTGAGAAATATAGCAATATCATTAACGATGCTTCTTTTATTTACTGTGCATTAACATCAAACGGAAAGAAAAACATATACAACATAATTAAACTGCGGTGAATCTCACCTGCCACGTTTTTGCAATTGCAACGTCGTATGTCGGTGGTGGCGACGTCATAGACGGAATTGCGGAATAAACAGGTTGCGATCTGCTCTGTGAATTTGGCCGACTCGTCCCACTTTCGTTGACGCTCGCATTTGGCGTATCTGGTATGGTAGCGTACAGCGCTTCCGGTATAGTATTTTCACGAATCCCACCGCTGAGGATACTCGAGCCCGAATCTATATAATGTCGAAAAAAATTCTTTTCCCTAATCTTAATGAACTTTTATTTATATATGTATTTTACATTTTCTATACTTGAATATTAGAGAAACAATATGGTAATCCAATCTCTTCAGTTAAATAACATTTATTTTTAACTTCCATATATGTATGTCAAAATATAAATCTCAATCCACATTTCTGAGATTAATTTTAAAGTAAACAACGTATGAACACATATGAATTTTAAAGTAAACAACGTACGAACACATACTTTATAAATAATAAATTAATTTTGAGTTATATTTTCTTAAATTTAATTATGTTTTTGTAATTAAATTATTGGGTTGTCCGAAAAGTTCGTACCGCAAAAGATTTAAATTTAATAAATGTATACTAAAATTCAAATCTTCTGCATTTCAATTTTTCTTCAAAATCAGCACGAACTTTTCGGACAACTCAATAATAATATAATGAATAGAAATGATTAAAAATAACTCAAATTAAATCTAATTTAAAGGCCTATTCTGTAACTCTTAATGACTGTAACAAATTCCGTAGCTCTTCTTGTACGAAACATGCGCGATAACACTGTAACACTACAATTACAATCATTAAGAGTTACAGAAAGGCTCAAGCACACAGAATAGGCTCTTAATATTATAAATTTAAAAGTGGCTACACATTTCAAAAACATCTATAATATTGTAAAATATGATAGATATTTGAAATAAATATTCTTTCGACATCATGATAACAAAATTTGAACTTAATACGCGAACTGACTGACCAATATAAGTATAATGTGATTCGGCTCTGTCGGCGCTTCGAGTCCTCCTCGAGTGAGTGAGCCGCTTCTCGTGCTTGCTGCTCTTCATCGTGGATCTCACGGATTCAGTCACCATGCTGCTGCTTCCGGTCTCATTCGACGTTCGAGTCTTCGGTACTTGCCCTTCTTCGAGTTGTTTCCGCGAGCTCTTGCCCTCTGACTTGTTGCCCTTCGTCTTGGGCAGAAGGATGGCCAGCTTTCCCTGGCATTTCGGCAAACCCACGACTACGCCACAGGCACACACGTTCTCATTAGGCATTCTAAAAAAATCCACAAAGAATTTATTCTGAGTAATAAAAAATTAGAAATTTAACTATTAATTTAACTATTAATTTAACTATTAGGTTAACTATTATGGACCAGACTTTTTGGATGAACTTTAATTCGATGTTCTTCTTCGAAAAGCTATCTTGCACATGTATATTAAAATTGCACAAGAATAATATTTTACAAGAAAATATCAGAATATGTCAGAATGAAATTTATGAAACATCTCATGAAGTATTCATTTTTCGAAGATTTTAATGCTTCCACTGTGAAGGATTGATTTGTATATATGAAAAAAATTATACGATTTCATAAATAATATATATTATTGTGACTTAACGACACTTTGTAACAGTCCCTTGCAATTCATTATAGTTGGCACGCAGTACTGCCAAACAACGTTATCGACCTCGTATGCTGCGCGCCATTATTAACGACCCTATAATAGCCCTTAATTGGAATCAGTTCGTAACGTTTATTCGTAATAGCGTCCCACTCAGCATCGGTTCTCGCGTGACAAACGCGATTACGCGAGCTCGGGACATACTCGCCGAGAAAAAAAGCGTGGCGAAACTTTTAACAGGCTCCATTCACTCACCAGATTCAATTGAATTGTAAAAAATTCTGATGGGCCCTTTGATTCGTAGAATCAATCATCGCACGCGATGAACGCATGCAGTTAGTTATATCAAGATTATCACATCGGTAAAGGGAAGAAATATTGTAATTAAGAATTTGGAACCCCCCCTGCGATTGGTCTTAACTTTGTCACTGCAAAAGAATCAAAGAAATATACCTATCGCATTCCTTATGAGAATTTACTTGAGCCATTTTGTGCGCGCAATCTTTAATATCGTGATCCAATTCAAACTTTCCGGAATAAATCATCGATTTGCCAAATTTCGCGATGAGAAGCAGAGCGGAGACCTCTATGTTCTCAAGAAAGGAAAAGAGCGAGAAAGAAGGAGAATGTAAAGTTATCCTTTTGACTTGACTTTTATCGAGATGGAAAAAGAGAAGAAGGTTCCTTAATTCCAGAGAAAATCTTATTCCCCTCACATTTGGAAAGTCACTTTTGAGAGAACGAAGTTCGCGTCGGATCGCACAATCCAGTTTTATATCGTCGAAATGAACAATGCTTCTCAGTATCCTCGTCGGATTTCGTCCTCGAGCACTCTTATCCTCTCAAGATTAAAAGGACTGTCGCTTTCGCGTTTATTATCCTTCCGTTTCTTACCTAAACCACTTTCAGCGGAGTACTCGATTTAATCTTGTACTTTCATACTGGACTATCATCGGTATCGCTTTAAAGGACAAATGAAATATTTTCTATAACATACTCTAGTTTATTAATACTTTTATATATGTTCTTTTATATATGTTTTATATAATGTTTTATATATGTACACCAGGAGATTTATTATACACATTCAGATAAAAATAGAACATATATAAAAGTTAATAAACTAGAATATGTTATATATATATATTATACACATTCAGATAAAAATAGAACAGAAAAAGATAATATTGAGACTGCAACGAATGAGATGGAGAATGTCGAAATAGAGACAAACCATTTGAGATTAATAATAATCTTATTAGCATTATTTTGTATAATAAACCATGGGCAGGCATGATGTGATAATAGACTTGCTTTGACATTCGTGGCGCGTGCAAACATCCCGAGAATGCGTTCGTGCCTGGTAAAGTGACGCCCTGAGATAATTTCGGGTCTCGCCCGGTTTAGGCAGGGAGGGTCGAGCATGAGACCAGAGCAGGGGAATCGCTACATGGAAATTGAATTACGTGCCCTGCTGCGAAATGAGCTGCCAGGGACCTTGGTTAGTTTCGACGACAAACTGCTCGCTACAGTACCCAGACCTTCCCATTACTCATCCCGCTGCTGAGACCCACCGCAGAACTTCTTCCATGCCTGACTTTAGACATATATATGTATTTGAAACTTGTTTCCCAAAGATACTTCTTAATACGCCAGGACAACTTATTAGGATGAACCAAGAATACAGAAAGAAGGAGAGTATTTGTTCATGAGAGCTCAACTTTTCTTTAACAAATGGATCGAGTAATCGATAGATTTTTCTAAAGTATAACCATAGTTTATGAGCGCGTCTCTTTAGCTGAGTAAAAGTTTCATGAATACCGATAAAGCCTGAGATTTTCCAGCTATGTAACGCGACGTGCCGTTTTATTGTGGGCAATTTCGTGATGGGATATTTTTCTGCTGCAGATGATAAACGCTACGTTATTGAATAACTCTGGAAAATTTATAGGCATATCCCGCATTTTTCTCTACTTATGTACAAATACAAAAGCTTGAATGTAAGTATGTGTTATATTGGACAATAAAATAGAGAGTAATTCCTAATAGACACATATTGTGTTCTACATGTTCAATAAAGAATCATTAATCGATGATGATTCTTGAAATGAGATTTTCGCATAATGAATGTAAAAAATAGAAATGGGACGAGTCGATATTTATAATTAAAATTTTTGTCGAGCAAACATCAGCAAATGTAATGAAATATATCGTTGCCAGACGTATCTCTTTTTTGCTACGAAGCAATATAATGTTTAATTACAAAGATTCAAGAGTTGCCCTAGTTGTAATTAACGTCGCCGACATCTTCGATGCGGGTATGAGAATGACTCTTTCCAGCGGCAGTTATCGAGCTGCATTGATATCGACAGAGACGAGAAATGGCTTTTGAGCGATAATTATTACAATGCTGAGGCATACAACTCGTATTCCAAACGGACAGCTGCGATTACGGAAGAATTAGAAAGATAAATTTTCTCTTTCTGCCAGTAATATCAAACAAGAGAAATTCCATGAGCATTAGAAAAGTAATGTGGAATTACTTGATCTTTACGCTTATAATATAAAAAATTGCGCTTAATGTACAAAGGAAGAAAATACAAAATACAAAAAGAAACATACATAAAAGAGAGAAACGGAAGTAATACAATTCGAGAAGCGAATAGCCTTCTTGATTAAATAAAATAAAGATAATTGAATGGTGAAATATAAAAAATCGAAGGGCATAATAATTGTTTTTTATTAAATTGGACATGTTTCATACAATGAGCAATACACACGAATTATATGGATTCTTTTATGTTTCTAATGAAACTTCATGGCGTGTCTTATAGGAAAATATTTGCGGTTTATTGCAATACAGACGCAATATCTGTCTTTTGATTACCGTCTAACATCAGGTTAAAAGTGCGCGAGAATAGAATGGATAGGATAATGAGAAATCGCGGTTTTCTCTTTGGAATTCCAGTCCTGTGAGATTCGTCTTATCTACCTGTGGAAATTTCTCGCGACTCCGCAAAATGTATACTGGAATCAGCGCAAGGTAGTCTCTCCCTTTGATCTGCAGCAGGATTAATTTGTCACGGTGAGAGAGGAAGGAAAATAACACGCTAGCAATGTCGACATTAATTAATTTTGTCAAGCATCTTCCATAGGACCTTTCATTTTTCGTGCCCGCTTGCGTATCCGACGTAATCCGACAGCGTAATTGACGCTCAAATATTAAAAAATACGATTAAATTGTTTAAATATTTGCAATATTTATAAATACTTGCGCGCAAATAACAATTTTACGAAGAATTACAACTATGTTACGACTATGGAAAATTTTACGTCGCTGCATAATTTGAATTGTTATATTCATGTTCAGTTCATTGTTATGCTCATAGTTTAGTTTGTTGCTTGTTATTCACACGTTCACTGAATTATTTATCTTTACGCGGTAAATTTCTCTCACCTTGCTCATTATAAAGAAGAAAGAGAGAGAAAGAGAGAGAGAGAGAGAGAGGGGGGGGAAGGGGGAGAGAGACAGTTTCACAGTAAAATATTCATACATAAATAGATTGCGCGTTTTTGTTCCTTTGGAACATTTTGTGTCTTTGGTACCAACATCGGAGTTGCGCGGATTGCGCGAGCACCACGCGAACAAGAAATGTATCCATCGTAGATGAAGCCCGTACAGTTCATGAATTCTCCCATGATATCCAGTTAATACTCTCACAGACGTAAACAGTTGAAAGAATCGTATGTCATATTAATTAAAGCCCGCGATGTAGCCTTCGGTGCTCTCGATGATGAATCGTCTCGTAATTAATTGGTGAATATAGAGGCCAAAATCTGCCAATGAAAATTCAGTGCACGAATATTCGCTCTTCGCATTAATGAACGCTCGGCACTTATTTCGCGTACCGATAATTAATACTGGACGAATTACACTTTTGAAATTGAAAATAAGCGATTTTTTTTTCTTCTTCTTTCCCTTTCTCTTTTTTATAATTTATACTAAATACAACGAAGGAGATATTTTTTCTTTCCGTGTTGTATATTTCGTTTAACGCATTGTCCCTATTGTACCGCAGAATTTATGGAGAACTCGACATGTTTCCGCGTTTCTTGCTTTTCTTCCTGTCAACGTTTGCAGTAATACGTATACAATTCACGTTGCCTAAACATGGGAAACATATCCACGTAACGACCATGTATTGTCGTTCTCATGACTTCGGTCGCGATCGATTCGGTGCGAATCTCGATATGCGACTCTTGATGTGCGCATTCGAAACGTCAGGAATTCTGTCAACAGCGTGTCGGCGACTGCTAATGAGATTGAACGTTGCTCCGGCAAAAAGCCAGAAGGGAGTAAAAGGGGTGTGGGGATTGCGGTATCCGGTCTCGACGTGACGCGTTGAATTTGACATTGTCAAATGGCAGAGCGTAGATGCCCACTATTCACTATTCTCCATCGCAAATATTTTGAATACTTGAGCTAAAAGAATCAATAATACTGCTCGTACATCAGCATCTAAATTGCAAAACGATGCAACAGACCAGAGATGCGTTATCAAAATATTCATCCAGATTGTTCGACGAGGCGACACGACGCGCGGCGATACGCGCGGGTGAATTGGGTCATCGCGAAATATAACATTTTTACGAGGATGTACGATGTGCATATATTCGAAAGGAGTTGCCAGATCCCAATGTGCCACTACTAGACTCTAATACGATTATGCATTCGCTTGCAGCCATAGTCGCAACAGAAACAGAGTGTTCCGCGTTCATCTAGAAACGAGAATGCGTACTACATTTTATCGTACATCTTCCTTTTTTGGCTTCTACTGATATCGAACGGTTCGAACTTACGTGAATAAAAATGAACAATTTTCGCTGCAACGCAAAAGCGCTTTTAATAAATGCGAAATAAGAGATTCCGTTTATTTCCAAAATCGAAATTATTAATTAAAATTGCTAATTATAGAAACCTTTTATTCAAGTAAAAGGATTCTATCATTTCTTGTACTTATAAATATTCATTCTTTTCCTATTAATAATTCTCTGAATTCTTTGAATCGTAATATAAAAAAACATAAACTCAAAGATGAAAACGTATGTATGAAACATTGGAATATTACATAATAAAATCTGAGAGGAATTTCTGTTGCTTTCTTTGATGGAGTTAAATACGTGAAATCCTTTTTAATCGTGTGGCCGGTTTAATTAAGAACGATTAGTCAGCTTGACGTCAATATCGAGAGCATTCTTATCGTTTTCACGACGCTCATCATTATTGAAGACCACAAAAAGGGCGCGTTTAAGCGTCGCTGTATGACGAAGAAATTCCGTGCTCGAGGAGCAAACGGCGATAATTAAAAAGGATGAGAAGCGAAGGAATGACGACGTTAAGGGCAAAAGGTGACCCACAGCTCGAGCAAGGTGGCTGAGGTTGGGCCGGGCCTAGCATCCGGTTGCTGGCTCGACGTGACCCGGATTTACCTGGTCTCTCCACCACCCACGCTCTTCCCTCTTCTCTCTTTCCCTCGTGCCTGCTTCTGTATGTTCACCTGTGTTACGAGATAGATCTTGTAATCTAATAAACCTCAGCTGATAAAGCATAGCACACGTAGTCATGACGCGTGTCGCGATGTCTCTCGTCAAGATCGCGAATTTACTTCACGACAGATTCGTGATGCGTCGTCATGTTCTTCCAAAAATTGGGTGACCCACAAAATCTCATAGTTCTAATTTTGACGGCGGATTTTTCGTTTGATTTGGAGTTCCCCGTTATCAAACGGGTTTATAGACGAGCGATCGCTTTGAGCATCGCGATCGCTTGTCGAACATTGATGGAAAAATATCGCGCGGCACAATTATTGGGTATCGATTTTCCACGAGTGGGTGCAATTATTGAGTATCGATTGTCCGCGAGTGGGCTCTGTGCGTTTTAGTTATGGGCACTTTCATCCACGCTGCGACGACGCCGATGGTGCATTTACGCGATTAAATTAGCCAGTAGCGCGCACAGCGCGAGCTTTCACACTAAACAATCGGCAACACACACACACACTATATTAACTCGGCGAAATTATTGGCGCCGCGGCTCTCCTAGTCCGGCGACTGCTTAATTGAATTTCTTACTGGCACCTCATATCGACACAAGAGACTGCCATAAGCCCCAGTACATGTCGCACAACGTCTCATTAACCGAAACAATAAACGTCAACGCGGTAGACAAGTTTAATTCACGGATAAATCTCTTAAACTGTATTAATGAAATCCTTTCGATTATGTTTAACTTTATAATAAAGATTTTCATTGTAATAAAAATGTTACGTTACAATAATGAGTTTCCCGAGCTAAAATAATGCAAAAAATGAAACTCAATAATTATGGAGATTTTATTTTTTATATAACATATAAATTATATTATTAATATATAATTATATAACATATAAATTTAAAAACAAGAAATTATTTGAATTAGGAATACTTTTGTGTTTCTATTATGTTTCACTCCATATTATTTCATATTTAAATTAAATAAAAGGTAATAATATTATTAAAAATGCATAATTTATAATAATCCCTGAGTTAGAAAAATATACGAGGCGTTATTACTGAGAACATTATATTTAGGTTGAGAGAAAGTAGATGCCGACGAGCAGTGTAAATATACCGTTTAAAATTATGCGAAGTAAAACGCTATTTTTTAGTTTGCCAAAGTTTGATTAATAACGAGGAAAACCGTAAAAATTGTTTTCATATAATTATAGATAATTCTAGATGATTTAGTATACGAATTATATATTACGCTACTACATTTTACAATCTAAATTATTCGATAATTTAGTAGAAAAACGCAGAATAAATTGATGATGATGCTAACTGACCGTCAGCTCATTATAATTGTAATAAATAAAGTACAAAACATCTAAAATGCTCACTAACTTAACAATTTTACCTAAAAAAACTTAAATACGTAATAACACAAAAAACTTTCTTTTCATTTAATTAATGTTCTTTTATTTCGCTGTATAATTATCTTGTTAAGACTGAATTCAACCGAATCGCGTATCCTTGCAAATGCAGGCGTATCAGAACTGTTAATGCAACCTATTATGTATTATCCTAAGCTCAAATCATTGAGAACAACGATTCTATTGTAGTACATGCCAAGTAATCTTCGAACAATTTCGATGGAATATCAATATCACAAAAGTCGGTCATGCCTCAATTTTGCAAGTAGCAAGCACAGATTATTCGCAATTGACAAAGGCAAACTTGCGTATTCCTCTGAAGACTCGTCCGTAATCGTATTCGTTCGTGAAAATAACCCGAGAACTGGAGACTAACTTACGAACGGTAGCAAGGTAAGATCCACGAGAGCCGATTTGATATCGGCTCTCTGCGTGCAGAATAAAGAAAAAGTAAAATAGAAGAACGGATGACGTCGTCGATATCTCAATAACTTGATAAATTCTTATGGAAATTGAGTCGAAGGAATCCGCGTAGTAGCTTTATATTCCAACAGTAGAGTTATTCTTAGCTACGTCGATAGTGCTCATTGCAACAATCGAGGAATGGTTTCTTGTTCAAGCATAATGTACACACCGTAGAGTTACACGGTATAATAAGGAAACAGACCAAATGTTATGTACCTTGCATTTGAGAATGGATTGACCTTGAACTCACTTCAGAGAATCCATAATTCGCGTTAGAATTTAAAAAATTCTATTTATGATTTTTATAAAAAAAAAGCACAAAACATAAAAATATATATAATGAGATATACATACACTTACATATATATCAAAATGTCGATTATTTCGATAAATAAAATAAATACTTAATAAACTAAATACATAATCAATATTTTGTTTCTGACAATCGATAAATCGTAATATAATGACATTCTAAAATAATCTAAAACTTTAATTTTAAATAATAGATTCTTTAACGAACTTAAAGTGAACTTTTTTCCTTTTTCTCATTTAAAAAAAATTTCAGTACTTCCGTGTAAACAGATTTGGTTTCTTAAAAGCAACGAGAAAAGTTCGCAATCAATTTTGTTATCGTTATTATCGCGCGATCCGAGTTAAAACCTTTCGGTCCTCTTATAGAGAAAGAACAACCAACTTCCCGATGCGATTAAAAAGTTGGATTAGGAAAAGCGCAGAGCGCCAGGAAGCCACAACAGTGTATTCTTTTAGATTTTACCAATTCGACCCAGATTACTTGCGATCGATCACCAAAATGATCGATATCCCGCGAGCCTTAATTCGTTCAGCGAAAAGGTGGGGCTGGGCGAAACCCATCAAAGTTAAGCATCGTTAGAGTGCCCTCGTCTCCGGTCAAAGTTAATTTTGAAGTTGCTACTGTGAGTGAAATCGCATTCTAAGTTTTACAGTTACTTATTTTCATTTTGCGTTCTCCTCCAACTCTATAAATTGCATTATAATCACATCGATTAGAGAATTATGCTTATAAATTATCAATTTACAATCTAATCGCGATGTAATAAAAAAATATTATAAAATATTATAATGTTATATTATTATATTATAATTTATATAAATAATATAAATTAAAATAAAAGAAAGGAAAGAATCAAATGCATTATTTTATATTCTCTTACTTTTTTAAATAAGAAATTTTTTGAATGCGTCTTCTGTTCTAAAAATTTCTAATTTCTTATCCTAATAACACACTTTATTCGAGAGATGTTCTGGTGAATGTTCTTAAGACATAGGAATATTTTTTAAATATTATTTGGAACATCCCTTGGAAATCTGTGCTATTGGAGTATAGAGTTTATTTAAAAGTTTAAGATAATTCTTTTATTAAAGATAATTCTTTTTCGATAGATTTCGATAGATGCACGCACGCACGCATCATTAAAAAATTTTTATTTTTATTGTCAACTTTATATATTAACTTCCATTATATATTTATATCTTGCAAGATTTTTTTTATCATCGAACTCGGATTTTCAGTTTATAGAGTCTAAAAGAGAATTCCACAAAGGCAATGCGCTGTAACAGGAAAAGTCCTAAAAAATGGATATGCCCTAAATTGGTAATGTAAAGTCATGACTTTGATGTATAAAAGCGGATGTGAGTCGATACGATCTAAAATTAAATTTGCTTAATAAATATAATAACGTTTCAGTTTAAAGAATGGTGAAAAGAAAGAGTTAATTAAGTAATCTTTTTAATCGTTTACAATAAGCAAATACAATTACCCTTCTCAATTAAACATAATTCTTTTGTATAAATTCTTTAAAAATAGTTCTGAAAATTCTAGAAATAAGTTTTGAAATATTACAAGTCTGAATTGTGTAATCATATCTGACTTGCTATAAAGTTGGAAAAGGAAATAAAACCAAGTTGCCGACACTTGTTATAAAATCGAAAACTAAATAAGATTGAATAAACAGACTGCTCGTTCGCGTGCACGAAAAAAAAAAACGAGCAAAATGAAAATTCCACGGCGCGTGTCTTCCAATAATCACAGTAATGGAGAGACAAAGAGACCTTCCGCCTAGGATGTCGCACAATGGATGGTAAAAAAAAATGAAAAAAGGAAACTCAGGAGAGACGCAAGAACTGAAGCGCCGTTAAACAAAGCGATGCCAAGCTGTCACCTCTTTTAATCGTTCGTCACAAAGCAAGCAAAGCTACATCTATATACGTTTCTCCGATTGAAACAAACTCAGTGACGCGGAACAAGGACGAAGGAGGAAACTTACTTTGCAAACGTCCATTCATCGTGAAGCGAATTTAAATAAATCTGCATCTTTATCGATGTTTATTTTCCACCGAAGCATTTTGTGAAATCAAACTTCTTGATATCCAAAGATGAATGTTATTCGATCGAGGGATCATCAGAATCATCATACATGTAGCAGATGATGGCGATGATGAATGCAGTTATGACATATTAACGAATTCGCGGAAATCTTTTAGCCCGGTTAATCAAAGAGGATCAAAGAGATTAAAGATATCGAATAATAAGAGAGAGAAGGTAAAAAAAAATTTCTCCCGGCGAGAGAGAGAATAATCACAAGGGATGAATTGAGCTCGCAGGGAAGCTTTTTTTACGCTCGCTCAAATGGAAAGATTACACATCCTGGAAATCTTGTATGCGACAGGAACGAACTGCTGTCGTCTCTCGTATTTCAGACGATGCATACGCAAACGTCGTGAGAACAAATTACAGCGCGAGTTATGCGAGAAAAATTTTGTTATATAACATTCCTGCCGGTTCCTGCTCACCTAAATTTCCTTATCGTGCAAGAATTATTAACGAACCGTGAGTTAATAATTATCGATTTTCAATCATGCAACTTTCTATAACTAAATTACATTTTTTTAACGTAATTACGTTTTCTTCTGATATGAGTATCCAGAGAAAACTCGCGAGAGGACATTTATATTTCGAAAATGCGCTCCTTGTACCTTGTAATTTTATCAACTAACTATGACACAAAGGAATCCAGTAGCAAACCCCGAAAGCGAAACAGGAAAGGGAAAGAATAGATTGTCATCGAGTGAGGCCGTTACGGGATACTCAGGATTTTTCAGTAAACGTGCCGACTGAATGAGAAATCTGGTTCAAAGCTGCGTTTTCAAAGCTCACTGAGAATTCAATGCCAGAATTTTTTCTGCGCGTTCACATAATACGCTAGAATACGTGAAATCCACGAGAAGCATTCCTAACGAGCGGTCTAAAAATAAAACAAAAAAAAGAAGCTGTAAGAGATGAAGAAGAAAAAATGGAAACGAGAGAAAGAGAGAAAGAAAGAAAAAGAACGGATAGATAGATAGAGAGAGAGAGAGAGAGAGAGAGAGAGAGAGAGAGAAGAGGAAGAGGAAAATGGAATAGATAGAATCGGAATGAGGTTTCGATTCTGAAACAGGAGGCACATTACAAAGGAGAAATTGGACCACGGCAAACTTGCTCGGTAACAAATTTCATTTAGGGAATTATTCTGTTACTTTTCCATCCACGTTCTCAGCGATTTCACTTAAATTTTAATGAAAATGCGCAGAACGTCCATATTTATTTTTCACAGTTTGACATTTTTTCGGAATTTGAAATGGACTGGCTCGCATTATATTTGAGGAGCTGTGGAGATTACGTCAAAGTCGACACAGGTGAAAATGAAATTTTGCGAACGAATCGCCGCGCGTGTCTGTGCCATAAACTCGTCGCTGACGAACGAAGCACGTTCCGAGATTAGCTTCTGCTTCGAGAATTATTGGACTATACTGGACCTCTAGTCCCAGGATTCACGATCATTAGGGATTACGATTGATGACATCTTAATTCCGGATGCGTGCCGATATCCGAGGTTCGTTCCGTTAACGAGAACGAAAGAGCTCTGCTACTTACGAAATGTTGAAAAAGACTGGCCAGGAAATTAGACCGCACGAGGAAATGAGCTTACTTTCTTTTCTCTCATTCTTATTGTTAGTAGTTCATTACTAAGAAGTAGTAAATTACTAAGAAGATCATCAAAATTAGAATCATAAAGACGACTTGATCGCATATGCGCAGTCAATTGAAAAATTGTTTTATACGTTATAAGCAGATAAAAGCTTTTCCGATATTCTCTTGCAAATGGTGATTGCAGGATATAGCGTATTCGATATACATTGTGCAATTAATTAATTTCAGAGTAAACTCGATTTTGTATCACGATATTCGCAACAATTTAAATATTTATAATATAAAACATATTAAAGCAGCGTTCATAACGACAATCGAAAATAAAAGACATTCTTCGAATTTTCAATTAACACGAACTTGGAAAGCTTTGACAATTTGTAAGAGTGTACGTCGCATCTTATAGAGTAAGGGACTCTTTTGCCCGACAAAAAGGATGTCGTCGACGAGTCGGAAATATTTCAGACTTAAGCGGAGGAAAGGGGGCGAGCGAGACGGATGGACGCTGTGCTGCAATAAAAGTTTGAGATCTTCATCGTGAAGTATAATAAAAAGAGCGGGAGAGGCGACAAATATATTTTGAAGTAAATTTTAAAGCGTTCGAAAGTATAGTTAATGAAGCCAGTGAGAAGACGAGAAATTTTGTTTAGATTGGTTAAATATTGCTTGTAAAATGCAGACAAATGTTTCTGTAAAAGGTGTATCGAACTCGGAGATAAGACGAGCGGAATCGATACTCGAGGCAAATTGTCTCGCCAAACTTAAGATAACGTTTCAATTATCGAGTCCGATTTTATCGAAAGACTAAGAAAAGAATTGAAAAGAATTCAATAACAAGTTAGTTATGCAAGCGATCTATTACGGACGCAATTATGATATCGATTAATTACACGAGAAGCTATCTCTGTTTAATCTGCCTCGCCGAATTGAATTATCCGTTATATAAATATAGTTACTGTGTGTATGTGGATGTGTTTGTGTAGATGTACTAGTATAAGTGCAAATGACAAATTCAAATCAACAACTCTGCTCGAGTATTCGCGTTTGTTCGCGACGTTTTAACTGGATGAGTGCTTGAACGTGTCGAGGCGACACGCTCGATCGAAGCAACGATCGATGAGAGTCTCTTCTATTTCTCCAAGGCGCGTCGAAATGATCGCCTCGAAATAAGACGCGGCATTCAATCGCGATAGAATGACGTAAAATGCAAAACTGAATTTCGATTTTGTCCCAACGAAAATAAAATGCCCGGCATCCATCGTCATACTATCGTAAATCAGCCATCGTACGTTTCTTTGATGTTTACAGTTTATTACCGCGGAAGTCAATAACGTGTGGTGAACGAAAAGCAGAAGAGTGTGAGTAAAGATGAAACTATATCCGCCGATATGAAAGCGAAACGGTTGTACGGTCCATAAAATCTCTTTCACGCTATTGTGAAAAAATCGCTCATCATTATCTGAACGTTATTCACGTGTTTATGACAAATGAAAAAAGAATTCATGTTTATGATATGAGATACCATAAAAGCGACAAAAGCGTTTGGTAAACACGACGCATTACTGTAATCCGTATATTTACAATGTACATACTTAATAATTCATAATAATTTGAGAGAATTCATAACGTGTGTTAATAGCTGCTTCGAAACGTCGAAACAATACACACACACACACACACACACACACACACACACACACACACACACACATACACACACATACACACACACATACACACATATGTGTGTGTATATATATATATATGTATG
>Ga0157364_1000266_pt1 | contig 30853 bp, 12 predicted proteins | sample AttsexASBM2_FD_111476 | JGI IMG/M metagenome (GOLD analysis project Ga0157364, IMG submission 111476) | Fungus gardens microbial communities from leaf cutter ant in Ribeirão Preto, State of São Paulo, Brazil - Atta sexdens ASBM2 | ecosystem: Host-associated > Fungi > Mycelium > Unclassified ...
AAAATTAATGCTGTCCGCGAATGCTCCTTATTTGGTACAAATTTCGTCATATTAAACACAGCAACACAATACTATGCAAACACTTTTCAATCAAATCACTTTGCGCGTTTGATACTTGTTGATAGTACAATAAAATGTTAAATCTTTGTACTTTATACTGCATTGATGCGTCATCTGTTTCTCAAATCGTCATTTCATACTTGTACCTGGTATACAAAATTTATATCAAAATGTAAGCATTAACTAATAGAGTAAAGTCGCCTATTATGGGATAAGCTCCTAATATAAGATAGCAGAGTTTCTAGTAAACTAATAAGCGCATATGATTGGAACCATGAATTTTTTACTCTTAGAGTGAAATCTATTTAATGAAAAATGCTTTTTTAAATCAAGTGTGTAATATTGTTGCAATAAAAGATTTGTGAAATTAGATTTTGTCAAATTTTATTGAGATTACTCTTTAAATCTTGTTTTATTATATCAAAATAAATATTTAATAATAAAATTTGCATGCGAAGGTCGTATTGATAGGAAAATACGTGATATAATTTGTTTAATTGTAAAAATTAGATTTGATGAAACTGCAAGGTGTGGAAATCGTAGTATGAGATACTCTGATACTATTTCTAATATGAGAGCATCTAAACATTCTAAACGATTCAATATCCCAAAACATACTTTTCGATGATACCTATTGTATAAATGTCAATTCTGTTGTTAAAATTTTACACACACGCGCGCGCGCACATCGAAAAATTATATAATTATTATTAATATGATATTAAAATTTAAAATTCTTTTGTTTCTGCTTTTATATAGTATAATAAAAGCGTATATAAAAAGCTTTTTATCTTTTTTCATAATTTTCTATTATGAGGTACCGTCCTATGTAATATAAGGAAATCTTTGTCTCACATTAAGAACCTTTTCTTTTGAACGAGCAAAATTGGCACTTTTGATAAAAAAAAATTTCACATACAACAAAGAATAGCTATTATCGATTGTTAACTTTTGTCGATAAAACTTAAATATATTTCCCATAAATTTGACGGTAGAAGTTAGTTAAGGTTAAGATTAGGTTAGAAATTAAATAAAATAAATTACAAGTCTTTAAAAAAAGATATCCCATAATAGGCGACTTCACCCTAATTCATACTACCTCTAGTCTTTTCATCAAGTGCAATCAAGTTGAATGTAATTGATTGGATCCTCAGATAAAAATCAATTGTGTTCGTGCGTTTGCTTAATAGCAGGCTAGAAACCTGTTGTTATTTGATTTGTTCTTTGTAGCTAAATAATGTATATAAATAATGTATATAATGTTGAAGTTTCAGAAAATTTTGCAATTCAGTGCAGTGATAAAGAACTTTCTTTCTTGCTTTCATCAAATTTTAAATACAAATGTACCTGAATGTATCTTAATTTAAGGAAAACAGTTAATGTTCTGTTAACTATTAATTCTGCTGGCTTGAAACGTCTGAACGCGCCCATTGAACTTTCAGTCGTGCTATTATAACAAGTCGGAAATCCAAACAAGGGAAGAAAAATATTTAATTTAAAAATTTAACGTTAAGAAATTGATTTTCGGTCTAATAATCTGTTTCTCCATAAATAAAAATATTCAGAAATTGTGCTCAGGAGCACAAAAATGATCAGATTTGTGTCAAAATTAAAAAAAAAGATAAATGATGAAAGAATAATAATACAAATTAAATCTGATATTGAAATTAGAAAAGGAGGATACAACTTTTTTCGCGATCGTTCGAGGATTGTTTTATTTTAACATTTTTTTAATCATAGTATTTTTCTTCATAGAAATTAAAAATTATCATATAATAACGACACTATAGGAAAAATTGGTATCTACATTAAAATAAAGTTAATCAAATACTTATTCACATTATACGAAATTGCTGTCAGTTAGTTTCAATTCAATCATTTAAAAACTAATTCAAAGATTCAAAAACTGATTCTGAATTTTTTTGTAAATGATTGATTGAAGCATAACTAACAAATTTCATAACGATGTGATTGATGTGAATAAAGATTTCTCTACTGAAAAAAAAAAAAAATCATACAGTTGATGAAATGTAATTTAAACATGTAAATCATGTAACAAATTGTTTCAAATCAGTGATTTTTTTAAAATTACATAATTTAAAAATTCGATATTAGTAGTTTTTTTTCTTCTATTTCTATCATTCAATTCTTTAAAATTCGACAATAAAATCACATGATGGATGAAATTATTTCTAATATCATGTGATTTTTCAAATTAGGTATATCATTTAAAAAAAGTCACATAGTCATAGTGATTAAGAATAATCTATACGTGATTTACATGATTTAATTATATGATTTCACATCATGTAATATAATTTTGTGACATGATTTTTTTCAGTAGGGTTTATTTTTTATTTTAATATACCAATTTTTCCTTGAGTATAGCGTCATTGTTATACTTTTTTATTTTCTATGAAGAAAAATATGTATATAATAGCGTTTTCTCTTGGCTGTACTATCGCCCACCAGTGCAACACTCATTCAGTGTAACGTGTTTCCGTGGCTATAGTATAGTGCAAATTTCATGCACGAAGTTTTGCTACACGATCTCAAAGAGACGGTGTAGAGCTAGTGTGCCATATTAACATTTTGAAAATGGAAGTCAACCGACAGCAGAATTAAACACGATAGCATGAAGTGATGTATGCCATGGTGTATATACACTTGTGTAGTGCAGCACTTACATGCAACTGGTGTAGTGCGAGGTTACACTCAGTGTATCCCAAGAGAAAACGCTATTAAAATCCGATCGTATTCCTCTTCCTCACCAGTTAAAAAATTCTAATTCAATATTATTTCCATTTATTTGGAAGTAAATAATAAATATTTTGCCCGATATTATTTCGCCAAATCTGACCGAATAAAGACACTAAATTAACAAATCAGTGGTCTGAATTAAAAACGATAGCATGAAGTAGTATACAATGTACCATGCAGTGTACACCATGGTGTACATTACTTCAGTATAGTACAACACTCACACTGCAAATGTATCTCAAGAGAAAACGCTATAAGAAAATGTAGAAATAAAATAAATCTCCAAACGGTCGTGAAAAAGTGTAAGTTGTGTTTTCTACTTTATTAAAAATAGGTGCTTTCCATTTGATGACCCAAGTGTCCTTCTATTTTTATCATTCTCTAAATGTGAAGAAAGATAGCGTTTGTTTGCATCGACTTGTGTCACTAATGTTCATTTCTTTTAAAGTAGATTAACTTTATAATCTCTCGGTTTAATTTACCCTTTATTTAATTATTAGAATTAGGAAAAGACAAAAAGTAAGATAAACCGAGAGTATACAAAATTAATTTCTATTAATACAAAAATAGACACAAACAGGGTTGGCAACGTTACCCCATAAAAATAACTCGTTATCATTCTTTTTCCCCAAAAGTAACTCGTTATCGTTACCGATGCTCAAAATGTAACGAGTTGTTACTTTTTTGTTACTTTTTTTGCTTGATGCTAATAAAAATATTATAAAAATATTAAATATTTTTCATTGACAAAATTCAATGCACATTAAAACCGTTGTACGCTACTCTAATCTGAATGTAAAAATGAAATATCTCAATTGATATAACATCCAAAGGGCTTTTTTATCTAATTTAAAAATTTTCAATACATTTTATTATGCTATTTCATCAAATAGTATAATAAAATGTATTGAAGATTTTGTTCACGATTTATCGCGTTTCTATATTTTTATTAAATATGCACATTTGCATCGAATTGTGTGTACGGATTTAAATTACACTGAATGCGCATTAATATTCATTTCGTGAAATGTTATATAGATATTTCATACATATTTTATATAAAGCTCTATTCGAAATATTATTAAATATAGACTAAATTATTTTATGTAATATTTATGATAAATATAAATAAATATTTCTAATAAGTATTTTGGATTATAATGTCTCATTAAGTATCTTCACAGCATTTACTATAACATGTACAATAAATATTTCATAATATTTAAAATAATTGTTTATGATCTGTGCAATCTAAGATATCACAAAAATATTTACAAAATATTTAAAATAAATCTTGTAAATATTTATAAATATTTTGTAAATATTTTATAAATATTGTGTCTGAATAGTTTTGTCAATGAAAAACGCTATACAGATTTTTCTTTCGATAAATATTCTGAAGAGAAGAAATATTCAGAATTCTATCTTTTGGTAGAGGCATAAAGCTCAAAAACTGATATATATACACGGTTTAATTACGACTAAAACTTTGCAGTTGTTAGAAATAAAGTAACGATAAAAGTAACTAGTGAAATCGTTACTATTATCCCAAAAATGTAACTATGTTACAATGACATAACATTACTCAGAAGAAAATGTAACATCGTTATCCATTCGTTACTGAAAAAAGTAACTTGTAACGGTAAGAACGTTACAAATAACGCGTTACTTGCCAACCCTGGAAATAAATATAAATGGAAAGCAATGAATAAAGTCGATTCTGAAATTATTTTTCGCAGAAATTATTTTTTTCAATCTAATTGTATATCTCCTTCCAGGAGGATCTCGCCAGACGTACTGCCATCGTGCTCGCCCGGCGTGTTTCGCCAGAAGTCATTTCGCTTGTCCACGTCCGCGCCATCGAAGGTGCCGCCAGCAGCAACATTGCCGCCAACCATCCGAAACAGCCGAGACGCACCTGTTTCCGCGACCAACGATCGCTGCACTGCGGCCATCCCTACTGCCCCCAGCCCAGCCGCCGCCGCCGCGGCCGTTTCACCACGTGACAGCAGCTCGCGGACTGTCAGCACCGCTTCGCTGTCGTCGCTGTCGCGGGGCACCCGAGCAGCCAGTAAGCACGCGCGCCTCGGTACGGCACTGGCCAGCAAAATGGCGACTGCGAGCACTTCCACGGTTGTGCAAGGCTGGCCGAATACCAAGGACGATTACGAGTTGAAGGAGGTTATCGGTGAGTACCGATCGCCACCGTGCGGGACTCGTCAGCTCGAGGCGACGATCGCGTCGTTCGAATACGCGGAAGATCGCGCGCACCTTACTCGACATCGCCCGCAGCCACGAAGACGCGCGCCACTGCCGTCGCCGGCATCGAACGGGCTGGTGGCCGTCGTCTTCCTGGCAACAAGGCGCCTCGGGACGACGAAGGTAATGACGATGATGTCTGCGAAGCGAGAATCGCCGTTTCGCACATCCTACCGCTCGTCGCTCGATTGTTCCGTCGCTCTCTACATTTTCCTTCAGGACGACACGATGACAGTTTGGCAATTGCAATTCTCCATTTTCACTCTCATCCTCGTATTCTTTTCACATTCACGCTGTCATGCGGCTGTCATGCGACTGCCAGTATTCATATTACTACACGAGAAAGCCATAGCACATCCTATTCTAACCTAGTTAACCTGCCGCTGTGGAACAAGACGAAGACGATTGCGACGATTCGCGCGTGCCAGTGCCGGATGCATGCATCGAGTTTCGGGGGGGGGCGAGGGGAGGGGGAGGGGGCAAGACGCAGGGCGCTAGACGAGCAAAGTTATATGTATGTACGCGAAGCAATTTGCATGATACACGAGTCAAGATTTTTTTCTGAAAATATGAAATTAGAAAGAAATAAAAACGGAAAAGGGCATACATCACGAACGCAAGATATTCTTAGCGAGTAGTTATATTTGATTACAAAAAATTATAATCGAATTACAAAAATTAAATGTTACATAAACGTTTCGGCCTACATTATTTTAGACCATCTTCAGTATATAAAAATTTCATATTTTTCGCGGACAACTACTCCAAGTATTATTTTTTTAAACATGTCTAATTGTAACGTAAGAATGCTCGTTATCTAACAATATTTTTCATTTTTTCATATATTAATGTTAAAAGAATTTCCAAGGATGTCCAAAGAATTTCGAGTTATCCTATCCAAAAGAAATTGTCTTTAATTACACATTTTCCGATAGTCCAAGTGCTCGTACTACTTAGTTGTTACTTGAAAGAAGACTTACTGGAAAGAAATACAACGAACGAACGATATTATTTTAGCAAAACAAATTTGTCTTTTGATTCATTGAATGTAATAATTCTGGCAATCAATTTGCTACAGCTATACACTGAACAGAACTCGGCAGAGTTTTTCAAAAAATGAATTTAAATGTCTTAAATTAAAATTTTATAATTTTGAAATACAATTTTGATACAGTAACTGATTGTATCAAATTGTAAAGGAAAGTATGTACGTTTCAAATTATTTCTATTTAAAATTATTTTTTCTTCACGTTTTTGTTCTTTTTTGCGAGCAACTAAAAAATAATTGCGTATCAACAGAGAAAGTAGCTTTGCAACTGTTATAAAATTCTTTAATACGATTACTACTTGCATTATTAATTCCTATGCATCTAAATGTATAAATCAAATATTGAAAAATTTTACAACAGTTGTGAAGCTGCTTTTTCTGCTGAATATAGCCAATAACAGAATTATTGAATTATAGGATATAAATAATCTATTTATTGATACATTAAGAAATTTTTGAACTTTGAGTATATATCTGGCTGATAACATTTTAATTGATTTTTAAATTTATTTTTCTCTCAATAAATATAATTTGTATTAAATTTAATAAAGTTACCGAGATCAACGTTCCTAAGATCGGTATCAAACTACATATTGAAGATTGAAAGATTGAAATTTGATCAATGAAAAAAAAAGAGCTAACATTTCTTTATCCTTATTGATCAAATTTTAATCTTCAATGCATAATCTGATTCCAGCCTAATATCGATAATTCCAACATTCCCTTGTCTTTAATTCTGGCAATCGAGTGTATCATCGGCCTCTTTTCATCTGACAGATATTAATCTAAATTAAAGTTAATCTAAAAAATTAACAAAAACAACTTAACAGAGATTAGATTAAGAATAAGTATAAACCCTTCTATTTCATCTAATTCTAAAAAAAATAAGTGTATCACAATATAAGTATATCAAAAATACCAATAAGAATACCATTGCAATTAAATGTCAAAATATTAACAAATTTTTAAATGGTATTCGGATTTATTTTAATAATTTTGACAATGACATATATCCCTCCTCATCTATAAGAATCTAATAAAAGTTTGGATAAAATTGAAATATATGATACATTTTAATGTTTTATAATGTGCTAGTATTTATAGATCGGTTCATAAATAATGTTTAAAAATGTTAACACAGCTTTGTGATTGGCTTATAATATTTTAAGATTATACTTGAAACCTTTTGCATTCTCGCTTAAGATGCTCTCGCGTTCGCTTAGTGCCGAGACACTATTGTGTCTCCCGAATAAAATTCTAAATTGTGAAAAATTTTATTACATCTTTATATTTCAAAGACATCTTTTCACTTGTACATATACATGATATCTAATAATTTATTACACGCTAGTATAATATAAATAGTATAATATAATATAATATAAATAGTAATACAAATAGTATAATATAATATAAGACGATATCCTATATAATAAGAAATTAATTACACGCATAATTATTATTATGTGTGTGAAAGTTCTATTATATAATATAGATATAAAACATATTGTGTATTTCATGCATGTATTTGATATATACAGCAGGTATTTGATATATATAAGTTGTTGGGTATATATAAGTAATTAAATTATCTTTATATTAAGTATCACTTTTATTCAAAGTACATTCTTAAGTACATCACTTTTAATAAAAGTTATACTTGAGTCTAGATATCTAAATAATAGTACTAGATCAATTACATGTGGCGAGGAAATTAAGATATCGCGAGAATGCGACAATACCATACCAGTATATTATGTTCATATTTAAATTCATGTTCGTAAAATTATTGACAATATTAGAAACAGCACCATGAACGTATTACTGACATCTAATTATATTGTAGCTCTATATAATTTATTTAATATTTTGCATTTTTTTACTTACTTTCTTATATTACTTATAGTAAATAAGCTTATATTACTAAAATAGTTTCAATGTCACTTTCTTAATTTTAATTAAAAATTATTTTTCATTACTAAGTGCAATAAACTCTTATTGCATTTCTTAATAAGAATAAACGTGAGTTGGATAAAAATCGAAACTTTCAAAATTCAAATTTTTTTTTAATTGTGAAATTAAAATTTGATTTTAGTGAAATGTTATCTGAAGAAAATAAGTAAAATTAAATACAATTAATACTTATAATTTATATATTCAAAAAAGCAGTTTAAAATTGAATTGCCAGTATATTTCGGACATTTAATCAGCTGTCATTTTTAAACGCATATAGAGAAGGTGGTATTGTGGCACCCCAGTTACATTTTACACAATCTTTACACATCTTGGTTAATAATCAATATTTAAATTTAAAATTTGACAATTACATTCGTTGTTGAATCGATTCTGGACTCAAAGTTATGAAATATTTATTATTTAGGACATTTTTAATAAAAATATGACGACATTGCATAATGACTCGAAGAGAAACGTGAGTGATAATAACATGTGTGACCTTCCATAAAAATAATCTTAAAAAATTAGTTTTGTTTAGAAAACAGTATTTGATAAAATTAACAAAAAATAAAACATTTTAGAATGTATACAAATTAATATATGTACATTCACGTAACTTCTGCATATAAAATGCTTAGTAGTAAAAATATTTATAAGTAATCATTAGGATCTGCTGCATATAATAGTGGAGATATTAAGGGAAGCTACAATATATACACTGACCATAACATCTTCTTCTATAAGATTGAGATTGGCAATTTATATTTTTATAAACGTTTATTAAGTGATAAAAATATATTTCTAATTATCTTTATATTTAAATAAAACTGCCAAACCTTCAGGCTCCTGAGTAGCCGTTACTGCATGCCATGTTAGTTAGCCATGTTAGCAGCATTGTGAAATTTTTTCATGCCATTTATAAATAAAGAGAATTTGGATAAAATAAGAAGATAAGATCGTATTAAAATACTTTTAAAAATGTAGTCAAAGTTACCCTTAACTTCCCCCCCCCCCTTCATAGTCAGTAAATAGTCATGAAAGGCACGTACAGTGAAAATAGGTATGTGCATTAAAAGTACATAATTTACATGTCTATATTTATATGCCTTTCTATATTTATTGTCAAGTGGAGTAAAGATAATACTTTGATCTATTTTTAAAGCAATCTTATTATTTTGCTTTACCCAAATTCTTTTTGTTTACAAATAGCATACAATGGCTACAGTGATTATTCCAGAACTTTAAGGCTCCTGAGCGTCATCTCAACTATATTGACTCGTGATGTCATAAACGGAAAATTATATGTTGATTTTTCTTGCGTATTATTTGTAAATAATCAACAATTTGGATAAAACGGAATAACGAGATCGCTGTGAAACACTTGTAAAAATGCCGTAATTATCTCATCATCCCCCTCCCACCGAAAGTCAGTAAATAGTTGAAAAATGTTCGTGAAGTGAAAATAGGCTATGTATTGAGTAAAAATCTTGGTAAAAACTAGTAAATGTACTTTACATGGCTTTTACGATTATTTACTGACTATCAGGGGAATGATAGTCTCGGCCAACTTTTACAAGTTATTATCTTATAGCGATCTCATTCTGTTTTACTCAATTTGTTTTTATCTGTAAAGAATATACAAGAAAAATCAACGTGTCGTTTATCACACATTTCTTGCTTATAACGTCACTATTCAATATGGAGCCAAGGTAAATATACTCAGGAGTCTTAAAACATATTTTATCTTTGTTATTTTCTATATGCATTTAAAAATAACAACTGATTAATTTCAATGAATTCTTATGAGACATTCTGCACAGAAAAATATTCTATTAATGAGAAAAATGATTCAATTTGCTTTTTTTTTTGTTAAGTTAACAATTATGTTTAACAAAGAATATTTTCTTGACAATAATCTTAAAGTATATTTATTGCAGATTTTTTAAAATTTATTGTTACTTAAGATAAGAATTTTTTTTTTTTAAGAATTATAAAATTTTATTAATCAAATCTGATTTTATATAATAAGCAAATCGAATTTATTTTAATTTAATAATCTTAATTGAAGTATTAAACTTAGAAATATCAAATTAGAATTTTCAGAATGTATTTTGGATAAATGTATGTGAATGATTGTGATGTACTTATATAATAATAATATATTTGCAGTATACGAACTTTTGAAATATTTAAAACAAACAACTATTACTGCGTACAGTATTTTTTGTGTATCTTACACCTAGATATTTTAGGGACGCATAAATATTTAAAAAAATTTTCCTGTGAAGAATTTCCAACGAGAAATAATTCCTCAAATTGATATCAAATCAATCATCGATATGATGATCTTGACATTAATTAAAGGTCATTTTTCATTGGGTTTGTTTTAATTATTTGAGATGATAAAACTACATACTTATTTGCGTGATCATGATCGCGATAAAACTAGGTATTAAATAGTGTTTTGATATAATAGGATTAATAGGATTGATGTAATACTTATGTCTATTATTCGCTAGTATACATTAATATTTGGAATGATATAACTTTTTATGTTATCATTTAAAACGTGAAAAAACTTTACATTTCTTCTTATCGTTTCGCCGATCGTGTTATATTTGTAAAAAGACCAGCTGCAAGTTAGCGAAGTTAAATTATTTAGCGGCTTGCCAATCGCACTGTTTTTAACCGCATTTTATTAGAAAATTCGTCGAAATTTTTGACAAAAAATTAATCATAAATTGCCTATGTAACGAGTAAAAATATTGAGGCTTAAAATTTAAACGTCTCTCAGCCATTCTAAAATATATTCGCTGCATATATTTATAAATAGATGTACAGTCGAGTTTTCAAATCTCATGGAGGTTTAATTAAGGAAGCATTTCATAAAATATTATGATTTGTGTGTTGATAAGGATAAACAGTAGTGACATAAGATTCCGCATTAATCATATGAAAAAAGTGATTTTAGTCGAATTGGCAGAAACTGTGATTTTGAGATATTGATCAAAAGTTTCCTGAAGCAAAACCATAAAAAATGGGCAGATTTTGCTCTATTTGAAAATTCCTATTTTGAGTCTAATTAATATTTGAGAATTATCTTTATCTATTATTAATTTTTTGGTAATTGTCTTAATATTTTTATGCATAAAATAATGAGTTATAATTGACGAAAGATACATACTTTTTTTTTTTAAACAACTTTACATTAATTGATTGAATTCATTTCATGTTATTCTATGCATAAAAGTTATTAATTAGGTTTATTGAAGTATAGTTGTCAAAAGTGAATAGTTTAGTGGATAAAGAGATTTTTCAGTGCAATTAGATCCAAAATAGCAACTTTCAAATGACGTTAAACTCTAAAGCACAATCTGATTATTTTTAATGATTTTGTCTAATAATAAGAAAACTTTTGATCTTCTCATAATTTACAAAATATTACAGTTTCAGTCAATTAGACTGAAACCACTTTTTCATAGTTAGTTCAAGGTCCTTTCTTTTAACAATTCCCTTTATTGATTTATTTTTATTAAAATTTAAGGGGTTGGAGCGACAGCTGTAGTGCACGCGGCATTTTGCATTCCGCGACAGGAGAAATGCGCAATCAAGCGAATAAACTTGGAAAAATGGAACACAAACATGGACGAGCTATTGGTAAGTTTTATTGTAATCTTGACATTGAACTTCACACAGCGATGAATCAATATGATACACACTCGCAACTCTTTTGATAAGACTTATATATTGTATGATTCATTGGATTAACGAGCTTATTGATTACAATGTATGCTGCATCCAGCATACATTGATGTAAGCTTTTCGTATTGAGCACAATGGTGCTGCTAATCATTCGTATCTCAACGAAATGTTATTCCAAAAATGTAGTCTCGAGATAAATTTATCTTTGAATAAATCCTTTTTCGCGAATAAAATTAAACTGATAATTTTATTTTACTTGACTCTATCTATCTACAATCAAGTTTTACTTTCTCCATCTTGATTTTTTAACTCAAACATTAAAACCTTAATTTAATAAAAATTAAAATTTCAAAATGTGGAAGAATAAAAATTTTAAAATATAATGTAGCAATAAGAGATTTGAATTCTTTTTTTAAGTCTCTTTGGAAAAATTTTACAGTGAATTCACTTATATCAAAAAAGATTTAGATTGTAAATGTAAGGTTAACGTACAGACAAATAGTTGTTGTTATTATTATTATTATTATTATTATTATTATTATTATTATTATTATTATATAAAAAATTATTGTTAATTAAGACTTGTTATGGCGAAATATTAGAAAGAGATACAGGCGATGTCTTCTTGCAACCACGAAAACGTCGTGACATACTACACATCGTTTGTGGTGAAAGAGGAACTCTGGTTGGTCTTAAGATTGCTAGAAGGTGGGTCTCTGCTGGATATCATCAAGCATAAAACCAGAACTACTAATTGTAAGCATGGAGTATTCGATGAGGCCACTATAGCTACAGTACTTCGAGAAGTACTCAAGGGACTTGAATATTTCCACAGCAACGGACAGATACACAGGTATTATGAAATATGCTTCCGTGTCATTTTTATTTACAATCTTAGAACTGTTTTCTTTTTTTCAATTTACATTGTTTAATCATTAGAGTGCAATTGTATTATTTAAAAAATACAAATGTGTACAGAGTATTTATTATACTTCGAGAAACCTAAAAACCTGGAATTTTCAGGGAATTTCTTTTCTATGAAAATCAAGAATTTTTAAGAATTTATCAATATTAAGGGAAATTTTTTACTTAAAAATTGTGTTTTTTCATGTAAAATATTATTTCTTTGATCTCTTTTTTTTGTTTATATAGTCTTGTAAAGACTATATAAACAAAAAAAATCCTCGTCTTCTATTAATTTATGTATAGTTTGTATAGTTTGTTTTTTTGCCTTGCTTATATTGCAGTTTATTTCAAAGTTGCATTAAAAAATTTTCTAATCTTACCTGGAATTTTAAATAAAAATATCTGGAAAATTTGGGAATTTTCAAGAGGAATTTTTTTTTGTAAGATTTTTAGTAAACATCCTACAGATATAACTCTTTTATTTTCTCTACGTATCTAGACAAATTTTAACGGCAGAATAATATTAGGGACATAAAAGCGGGTAATATCCTACTAGGCGAGGATGGTACAGTGCAGATTGCCGATTTTGGTGTCAGCGCGTGGCTCGCGACCGGACGTGACTTGAGCCGGCAGAAGGTTCGGCACACCTTCGTCGGTACGCCTTGTTGGATGGCGCCCGAGGTCATGGAGCAGGTGAGAGAGGAAAGTAACATTACAGACTTCTTAGCCTGCGTGTTCTTTGTGTCTACATTTGTGTATGCGTTTATAAAATGCACACGATACTTTATTGGGACGCGAAATGTGTACGTTGGCGACACATACGTAACTGGCAAAATATGCTTATATACATTATACATTGGAACGATACATGAACCTTGAATGCATCAGTGTCGGTTTTACCGTTGCGTGCGACATGTGGAAATGCTTTTATCGTCTCGTTGAACCGAGAATTAATTTGAATTAGCAATCATATTATTTTGTTGAGCATGCTCTGCGTTAGGAATGTTATGCAAGTAGTAGCCACATAGAATATTGCATTGAAGATATACATATTATGTTACGCAGATTTTCAGAAAAATTTTTCAATCAATTACGTCATTATTTTATTTTACTGTATATTTCTGTATCATGTCTGTATTGTATCGTTATTTGTTTTGTTTCCTCAAATCAGTTAATGCCATAGCACAGACTTTTGCATAATGTTGCAAAGTATCTACAATAAGATTTTAAAGTGTAAAACTTAAACTTTAAATCTTAAGCTATAAGAAATTGACAATCATAGTCGATTATTTTCCTCACATTTGATTATGATTGATCAACTTTTTAGGCTTGAGGCTTAAAGTTTAAATTTTACGCTTTATATATATATATATATATATAGGGTGTCCCGAAAGATTTTGCCACCTTTTGTGTAGATCGAGCGGATTAAACTGAGTCGAAAAGTTCTTTACCATTTTGCAATTTTCGCAATAGTTAATAAGATATTAATAAAAATTGCCAAATATTGGTCTTGAATAATTTTTTACTCAAATACTATCAACTTTATAGAAAGAGACAAAAATCATTTATTTTCTTCTCATAAAAATATTTTCTTCTCTGAGAATTTTTTCAAAATTTTTTAATACCATATTTTCTCACGTTGGTAAAAATAAGAAAATGCAATACTAAAAAGTTGATAAAAAATTCTGAAAAAATTTTTAGAGTTCTATGAGAAGAAAATAAATGATTTTTATCTCTTGCAGTTTTTCTATAAAGTTGATAGTATTGGAGTAAAAAATTATTCAAGATCAATATTTGGCAAATTTTAGTTATTAATATCTTGTTAACTATTGCGAAAATTGCTTTTCGACTCAATTTAATCCGCTATCTACACAAAAGTGATTGGCAAAAATTTTCAAAGGGGACCTGTGTATATATAATTTCATTATAGACGCCGCTTTATGCATTATATTAATATTTTTATCTATGCTTGAAAAATCTTCATGCAGCTCTACATATTAATTGTACATCTTTTTTTATTTGATTTTGATTTTATATATATATATATATATATATATATATATATATATATATATGTGTGTGTATATATATATATATATATAAAGACTTTTTGAAAGTTAACAAAGATACTTTTTGCAGAATAAAGTTAGATATAATTGCTATGTCAATAGAGAAATCGATATCAAATACAAAAATATTTTCCAATAATGACGAGTCACTCTGTATGTGTATATGAATGCAGTTATAAATCACATTCAGAAGATATTGGCAAGCATGTAACTTTTGCAAGCACGATTTCATGAGATATTGGCAATCTCATATACTATTTATTGTAGAATCAATTATGATATGCATATCTGTTTGTGCAGGACCATGGCTACGATTTTAAGGCCGATGTATGGTCACTTGGCATCACGGCGATCGAGATGGCAAGCGGCACGGCGCCATATCACAAATATCCCCCGATGAAGGTCTTGATGCTGACGTTGCAAAACGATCCGCCGACTTTGGATACCGCTGCGGATGACAAGGACCAATACAAAGCATATGGAAAAACATTCCGAAAAATGATCGTCGACTGTTTACAAAAAGATCCCACTAAAAGGTAAGGATCCTATTATTTCATTTACATTGCTACTTCTATTCTATCTACCGAAGTAGTTGGAATAGTTGGAGCAAATGGGTAATGTGTTAGATGTATTCGACTTGAAGATGATATTATCATAATATGGTTTATAGTATAGATTGTTAAGTAGAAAAATTAAGAATAGAAACAGATAAGTGTATAAGATTGTAAAATATTACAAATAATAATGTGTATACTTTTAGACCAACAGCCACTGAGTTGCTAAAACATCCCTTTTTTAAAAAAGCCAAAGATAAAAAATATCTACAGCAAACATTAGTAGCGATTGGACCAAGTTTAGAAACACGTGTACAAAAGGTATTCTTATTATCAATTATTTGCAGCATATGCAAATTTATACGTAATTCCTTTTATTGAGCTTTTGCAAAAATTATAATTGAAAAATTATGTTTAAGCGTTCTTAAAAAATATTAAGAAAAATTTTCTTTTACAGGCATCAAAAAGACAACCTGGCACGTCAGGTCGTTTGCATCGAACGGTAACTGGAGAATGGGTCTGGTCGGAAGAAGAGAACAACGGTGACTCGAGTAGTGATGAAGGCAAAGAGACGTTACCAGTCAATACAATCGAAAAGGCCAGCAGCGACGAAGAAGCTGGCGAGCCTGACGAATTCTATGGTCAAATTAGGGTAGCACCGAGCCAAATGGCTTTGTCAGGAACTGGAAAAAATACGCCTATAAACTTGGTGCTTAGATTACGGTATGTGAAATTCAAATGAAAATATTATTTTCATATACTTATACATTTTTTATAGATGATAACAACCTCAGTATCTAATGCATTTTTAAAAAATATGAGATAATCATCTGAAAATACTTTTCAGAAATGAAAAACGGGAGCTAAATGATATTAGATTCGATTTTACTGTTGGAGTTGACTCTGCACAAGGTATCGCAGCGGAATTAGTTGCTGCGGGCTTGGTCGATGGCAAGGACATTATAGTGATAGAAACAAATCTAAAAAAATTGATAGAGAGTGCAGGACAATTGCGAACAGTGACATTTTCCTTGGTAAATAGTCTTTATGTTGTTTTTAATTGTCAGATATAAAAATTGTATATTTAAATATTACATATATGTATAATAATTCAAAATGTGTTTTTATTTCATTTAATTTGATTATATTTATTAAATATACTCTTCTCTTATAGAACACTGGTTATGCGATGAACGAAATACCAGATGACAAGGCGTTAATAGGATTTGCTCAGATCTCCATCACTGAATAAACAATCTTGATTGCGTTCTGAACTCTCCGGCTAATGTTCTTAATTGATACATTCGCCAAGATCCAGAGAGTACCAAAAGCTAATGAATCGGCTAGGTATTATTTCTCAAGCTATTTCAGGATAAATTTTAGAAAGTAAAAAAAAAGTCTCGGCACATGCAAACATACAAGAGTAGAAGTTGCTTGTAATGCCGTTACCGTTATTATTACTTTAATATATTACTAATACCAATAATAACGGTTTAATAATAATAAATTGTAAATAACATTACAATTACACTCATAATGGTAATGATAACGTTATTAGAAAAGTCACTTTTAAAAAATAACTCGTTTCTGCACACATTACGCATTACTTATTAAAAAAAACGCATCAGTAACTTGTTGCGTATCGAATAAAACATGTTACTAATGCGTTACTCGTTACGTAACAATTAAAGTACCGAATTATTTTTTTTCAATGAATAACGAGTAACAATAACAGATCACTTCTAAAAACAGAAATGATTGTTTCCAAGTTTGGCGTTATCATTACTCAAAAATAATTGTAACGTCATTATCAAATCATTTATTATAAAAAAATAACGCTAACGGCATTACAAGTAATGTGTTATTTTCCATCTGTATAAAACGTAAATTAATCTGATCAGTAAATGTTTGTCAGCATCTAGCTTTTGATACTTTCGCTTCTTTCAGATTCTAATACATAATTGATTGCAAGGCGTAGATCAGTGCTCACAAAGATTTGCACATTTCGGGCCGATTCCAGCGCGCTATCTCCACTACTGCTCGAGGTTCGGCGGCCAAGCCGCCGGTCACGCTCTAGCTCAAGAGCATTTCTGTAGTTTAAACGTGTGTACCTTACGTTATTAAAGAATATTTTTCTTGCAAAATAATTTTTATTTTCTTAAAAAAATCAAATACTAAATTTTCTAAAACATTTTGTTATAATAATTCTTGCTTATCAAAAATCATTCAATAATTGTATATAAATTTACATGGAGAAGTTTCTACAACAGACTTGCGTAGATTGAAGTCAGGAAATACGTGACTCTGAAAATTCCGTGTTTTCCATATGAAATCTTACAAAGTCTCAAGGATATCGCAATATAACTATTTTCTTCTATAAGCGAATATAATTTTATCATTTTAAATTCTTGATTAACGATTAATTGTTAACATTCTCTTACGTAACACTGTCTTTATGTAATTGTTTAAAAAAGAATATTAAACAATTACATAAAGATGATATAGAAATTTTTTGATGTAAATTTATAACAATTACTGAATAATTTTTAGGCAAGAATTATTATAACGAAATGTTTTAGAAAATTTAGTATTTAAAAAAAAAATTATTTTGCAAGAAAAATATTCTTTAATAACGACATCCACACGTTTAAGCTAGAGACGTTCCTGAGGTTTGGTCGCCAGGTTTGGTCGCCAAGATTCGAGCGGTAGTGGAGGTCGCTCGCCGAAATCAGCCTGAAATGTGCAAATCTTGGCGAGCACTGGCGTAAATATTCGAAAAACACATTTATTACAACACATCGGTAGTAATGAACTGCTCAAGTGTGTCTGATAACATTGTCAATGTCATGAGGACAAACGAACGAGGCGAATACATAAAAACATTATCATCTATGTACTGGCTTAAGGGTATACACTTACTCTAATCAATAATGGCTGTAGTTTTACATAACCGAATTGTATCATTCGTATTGCGTCTGTTATGTAAATATTAGTATTCGATCGATCATTTTTTTCTTTCTTTTTTTCTTTGTGATTGATACATCAAACAGGATAAAGATTGCGAAATGCGAAATTCGTATAAATAAGAACAAATGAAAAAGAGGGAGAGAGAGAGAGAGAAAATGCTTGATAGTTTAATTTATTCGTTCAAAATATAAGCAGTTTCTCTTAGCAAGACTTTAGTTACATAAAGAAATCAATTGAATATGCTACACAGAGTCATCATGTTTATGTATTATATACAGATTAGCTGCTAACTATATGTATATGTATATATGTATACATATATACGTTTATATGTATATATATGCCTCATGCTAGGAAAAAAAAGATAGGCAATGTTGAAATAAAACTCTTTTGTACTTAATTAAATAGACTTACGATAGAGAGCAAATTAATATTTTCACAGTTTTAGACGTAACGAGAAAGAGAGGAGTTGATCGAAAAATTTTTACTTCGTACGTCTCGAAAATTTTTAAATTAATCTTTTTATAAAATACTTCTTAAAATGGATAAAATCAGAATCACATGAACATAGCAAAATGAAAAATAACGGAAAAAGTGATTTCACAGTATGTTCAGAATTTACAACATTTTCTTGTATTTTTTATAAATCATGAAGATGTACATATATCTTCGTTATATTGTCTTTTGTCATTCTTATCAAAGATTATCAAAGATTATATAATATTTTTTTACGAAATTTTAAAAAATATTTTTAAAATTAATTTTTTTAATGAATCTTATGAAACATTTTAAATTTCATTATATTCTACAGAGATAAATAACAATTCTATCTATTTGCTATGTATGTGTATATCACAGTTAGAAATAAAATCAAAACGTAAAAAGAATATGCTGTTATAATAATGTGATTCTGTATTTTATCGATTTTTTTATACAAACTGCAGCGTTGGTCGCATCAAAGTATATGGTAAAGGACATATTTAGTTTCCATTATTCCGCAAAAAAAAAAATATATATATATACTATTTTCATGAAATTTCGCTATTGAATTATTGTTAACAAGTAGGGTTTTTAACAATGGAAAATTTGCATGCGACTTCACATTTCCTTTGCCATATTGCAACAATTACACACATACATAAAACGCATACACACATACACTTGCGCGCAATGCTAAATCTGCGATACAAGATTGTTGAGTAAAATCAGTTGTAGTAATAATCGAAATACAAATCTGTTGATATACATGTGATGATTATATACATATTCTTCGTACTAAGAGTCAACTGTGTGGTTTAATTAGACGAGGATACATTTTACGCGAGGAGTAAATATAATTACTTTTAAGCCGCAGATGATAATCGTATGCTAGCTTAAGTAGATTTTTACGGATAGTTGTATTTGATGGCACTATATCCCGATAGCATTTCTGAACTTTTGCACTACGTTTTCACTGGCATCGAGTTTCGTTTCGATTTGACATAGCTTGCGCATCTCACTATGTGCCTTATCTGGAGAACGCATATCACATCGAAATCTGTGTTTCCGAATCACAGTTATCGAACTTGCAATTCAAGAATTTCACATCAGGATCGGGATTCATCACGTAATTAAAACAGTGCCAAATTGAGTGTGTTGTACGTAACGATTATAAATGTGTATCAAAAAAAAAAAAACGATAATTTATTTGTATCAATATCAAATGTCGTTTTGCCAATGAGACCATTGTACTTTATTTCATCGCGAGTCTACGGTGACTATGTAAAGAGAGTTGCGGACTGCGGCAGTCGAGAACGGGTAATGGTACTTAATGATGAAAAGAAAAAATTCCTCCGTGAGTCTTTTCAGAAGTTTAGTTGTTTTATATTTCCGAGCAAACGTTTTCATTATTGGATTTCCAGCAATAAATTATGTTCTTCGCAAATTCTTCGAACGCTAAATCTTCAAACAAGAATTTCGCGGTGTATCAAGAAATGTAAACTTTGCGGAGCTTATTCCTGAATAACGAAACCACAGGCAGCATAAATACCGCAGAAGCAGTTTGCACTTTAATGTCGTAAATTCAACATTTTTTAAAGATACAATTACAGATACATAAAATTATTTCTTTTTATGTCTCGAAAAAGATGAAAGAAGAAAGGAATTCAAGAGCACAATATAAAGAAAAATAACGACAGAATGGTCATCAGCGTATCTTACGTCTACTCTAATGAAAATTTTATAACTTTTTAGAAATGTTTAATTCTTTGTACAAATTGGAGTACTTTAAAAGTATCGAGAATATCTACGTTTTTTTCTAAAACAATTCTTATATAAAAGATACATACGTGTTCCTCGAATCGCAATAATTTTTAAGCTGATGGGTCGACGACAAAATGTTTCTAACAAAAATTGTTTTTAGTGAAAAATTAATTAGAGATAAGAAAAAAGTCAAAATTGTTCATTTTTTAATCCCAAAAAATCATCAAATTTTTTAAATGAAATCATACAATATTTTTTTTCCATATTTTTATAGTATATAAAAAAAATGAATTCATCGATATATAGCAATATGTATCAGATTATTAGATTAATTATTCGATTCTAAGATAATTCAATTATATCATAGATCTTATAGATTGTATATAAGATCTACAGTTTATTACTTGCAAACATAACTATAGAAAATATATATATGTAGATTTCAATAATTACTGCCAATGCTGAAAATCTGTCGTGCACGTGACGTAAATTTTAAATTTTCAATACTGGCAATAAATTTTCGAATACAACCAGAAACAGTTGTCGAAATATAAAAAAGAATCGAAACATACATAAAGTGGTGATTCGAGGATGGACCGATTCAAGGAACATTTCTATATATGAATTCTGAGATATACTAAAATAAAATTTCTAAAATTTTTCATTCTGTATAATTTCTGATAAAATCTTATCAAACCTGAAAAAAGTTATTTTTTTAGAAATTATAGAATGAGAAATCTTAAAATATTTCGAAATTCACACATATGTGAAAAATTCTAATATTTATTTTTGAAATATTAATATTGTGCTGTCTCAAACAGCACAACTGAATTAATTCATTTCAATTCAAAAAGAATTCATCTAAATATATTTATTATGCATTTGTGTTACTTTTACGTTACTTTTAATAAAAGTAATATTTAATTTTCGTGAAAATCGAAGTAAAAACCAAAATATAATTTATTCTTATACAAAATTTAAAAAATAAAGAATTAATTCTCAGAAACATTTTGAACAGAAAATGTGATGAAATAGGAATTCATTTCGTAAATCGGGAATAAAAAAATAATTCTCTGTATTGTAATTAATAATCTGTAATTAATAATCTGAGCCGTTGTATAATTAATAAATTAGGGAAATTTAAGAATTCATAATCTCGAGACTCCCTTGATTTTCATATTTTAAATGTGTATTTTCTAAATACATAAATATATAAAATATAAATACTTATCTATCTTGAGCGCTTGCTGTCACTTGCTATTGCACGTCGCACATGTCGTATGTCAATATCCCATGCTAACCTAACCTAATCTAACTTTAATCCGACTTGTCTGCTCGGAATTACGCCGATCAGCTGATTCACAGAATACAGCTGATCATTGACGTTTGCAGTTGTTGCAGATCGAGAATTTATATTATGGATTTCGGAATTGTCTCGTCATTGTCAAATGAGCTGGTACTTCATAGTTACGGTGGTCTCATTTCTCACGGAAATATCATCACAGCGAAATATATCATCGAGGGCTGAAGGTTATAATGCAAACGAAAACGAAGCGTGAGAACTGTAATTAAAGATTCGATCTTCTTTTGATATTTATTTTATATTTTTGAATTACATCTACACGTGTATGCAATTTGTATCGCAATTCTGAGATCGAAGGTGTTTCAGTTTACAGTACTGGCTGTGCGAATTTGAAAGAGTCTGTCAGGAGGGCATCAGAAGTTTTGCATCAGAAGCGTGAAGAATTTATCAAGTGCGGATGCTAAAATCTTGAAAATTTCTGATGAAACTAACTAGATTAATAGATAATAATTATTAACAAAGTTTTGTTTATTCAACAGAATTTGTGTTTATTCGTTCTACTTGCGGAAGGTTGGAGATTTGAGAAAGAATCAGAAAGCGAATTATTACTACCCGTGTTATCTCCGAGAAGAGGTTTGGTTATGCGAATTTGATCGACATGCTCTCGTGATTTCTTCCCACGGTGTTCCTCAACTGACTCATGACATATTTGCGACTTGATCTCATGCCTAAACTCCAATCGATCATGCGGCGGAGGTTCCTCGCCCGGACAAACGTCCTCGCGTTCCTGTTCGCGGTAGTCTTCGTTTTTCTGTGCGTGCGCTACCTGCCTGAGCGGGAATGTCAATCAAACCGACAGACTTCAGGAAGCAAGCTCAAGCACCGGCTGATTGCCCTGATCCTAAGCAGCCCAGACAACCTAGAGCGCCGTAATACCATCAGGAAGACCTGGTTGGCCGAGCACGATGCCACAGTGAAGCACTTCTTTGTCATCGGCACTCAGGATATACTACCCGAGCAGAGGAATACTTTGCAATCAGAGAAACAGAAATTCGATGATCTGTTACTGTTGCCCAGACTGCAGGACTCTTATGGCACGTTGACGAAAAAGGTAATAGCCAATGTAATCCAATATTCTATCAAATAACGCCCACTTTTCGCAATATTTTTTTTAGTTATCCAATGAGCAAAAATGTATAAAATTAACGTATAAGATATCTTTAAGAGTTCTTTAAAAAAAATCTTCAAAATATTTCACAAAGAACTTGAAAAGATCTTAAAATTGTCTTATACATCGATTTTATCTATTTATCCGGCAATATTTGGAAATTAATATCTCATTAACTGTTGCGAAAATTGCAAAATGATAAAGGACTTTTCAACTTAGTTTTTTATCAGGAATAGCACTGTATGATTAGTTAGCATTATTTCAGTTTATTATTTGTTACATACACACCCTGTATATTTTATATATGTCTATATCAGATAAAATTTTGTTTCTATAAGGTTATAATTCTATGATAATTAAACGTCTGATAATCAAACTTTGTATTATAACTGTGATATATTATGCGTTTACATTTATTATATTAATGGTATATTATTACTTATATAATAATCATAATTTGTAATATATAATCATTATTTATGTTATGATGATACAAATGTAAGGATCGACGAGAACAAATCTAATTAAATAATAGAATTCCTATATTTGATCAAAGTGGATCTTAGCGCTGAAATATTTCTGTGGGAATTTATATAAGTACATATATAATTCTGCAATCTACGAAATCTTTTTCGATCTTTTAACGCAATCATGAATAAAACTAGAGTAGTAATATTAATTACTACACTACTCTTGACAAGTAATTTAATAATTTTTTATGTAAATAAGCATCTTTATAAGAATATTAATCATTAGATTAAGTTAATGAAAATCTTATATCTGCAAATAATTTTATTATGAAAAATATTATTTCAGTCAGAGTTTGTGTGTGTGAAACTTCTGACTTTCCAGGATGGAAAAAAAAATGACATATTCGACCATCAAAATTTCAGCAATATTATATTATATTTCTTGCAATAACCATTAACTAGTAAACGAGCATTATGTTTCAAAAAGAACGCGTGATAAACAATATGTTTCAAGAAGAATGCGTGATAAACAATATCATACGAATTTAAGGACTAATAAGAATAAATTTAATAATTAAATAAGATTTCGGGGCGCACGTTGCAATCAGATATGTATTTAAATTCACACAGAAATATTTAAGCATTAACAAGACCGCTTTGATTGAATATAGGGATTCTCTTATTTAATTATTGTATAACCACTACTTCTTTGTACAATATAAAATTAATTTATTAATTTTTAATTGTCAATCATTCTACTCAACAATGTAATTGTTATTGTTGTTATGATTATTATAATTATTATAATTATTATAATTATAATTAATATAATTATTATTATTATAAGGTTCTCCACACCCTGAAAGCCGTCTACGAGCATTACGACTTCGATTACCTGCTGAAATGCGACGACGACTCGTACGTGCTGGTGTATAAGATCTTAAAGGAACTCGACAAGTGGCAGAGCAAGGGCACTAAGCGAGAACTCTATTGGGGCTTCTTCAATGGACGAGCACAAGTGAAGAGGAGCGGTCCCTGGAAGGAAACCGATTGGATCCTGTGTGATTATTATCTTCCTTATGCCGTAGGTGGCGGATACATTCTGTCTTACAATCTCGTCGAGTTCATTGCTAAGAATGCAGATATCCTTAAGTGAGTTAGACTGTGAATCATGTACAAAATATTCTGTATTTAATTTTGATGTACAATTTTCTTAGATTACTTTATATAATTTTTTAGAATTTCTATATAATTTTTTATAACTTTTTTTTTAGAAAAGTTCTTAGAATTTTTATATAAATTGAAACTTTTTAAAACTGCAAGAAAAGAGACTCTAGATTTTTCTAAAATATATGTAAACTCTCTTTTATAAAATCCTTCACATCTGAAATAGATTCTAAGACTTTTAAGATTTCTCATTTTATAATTTTTGAAGAAAGCTTATGAAAGCTCTGTTAAAATTTAAGGTATTTTTTCAGAAATGTTCATACTTAATTTAATAATCAATAATTTAAAAATCAACATATTTTTAAAAATATTATGATATATTATGAGAATTATTTTCATCAGTCTTCCGCTTACAATTAGACATTTACATAAAAAAAATTATCATAAATGCTGAATTCGTTACAATTTATTAGTGATACGTATTCTTCCAGATACAAAAGACTCAAAAGTAAATGTCAGAACTACTCTTTACACTGACACCCACCTTCTGTCTTAGAACCAATACTTTATATGTTATGAATTTTTCTTTTATTATATATTATTCTTATATATGTCTAAACGGAACACTGTACACTTTGCATATAAGATTCTGCATATAATGAAGAACAATAATTGTGTATTCCCTGGAAAAAAAATTCTCTTATTTTTAAGAATCTCATATTTTTAAGAATTTGTCATATTTTAAAGTTACGAAAATTTCTACAAAAATAGTTTGAAACTTTTTTAGAGTTTACAAGCGAAATTGTTTTCAGAAATTATAAAGTGAATAATCTTAAACAATATTTCACAATTCATGAAAAATATATCAATTCGTATAAAAAAATCTGAGAAATTTTCTAAATTATTAAAATTATTTTGAAGAATTATATAAAGAATTCTAACAAAATTTTTCAAGCTTTACACTTTAATCTTAATTAATTCTTTCTGTGCTTTTTTTTCAAATTCATGCACCTGCACAATTCTAGATTACATAATTCCGAAGATGTCTCCGTCGGCCTCTGGCTTGCACCGCTGGCGAACATCGAGAGGAAGCACGATGTACGCTTCGATACGGAATACAGATCGCGTGGTTGTTCCAATCAATATATAATTACGCACAAACTTACGGTCCAGAATATGCTGAGTATGCATGACTATTACCAGGCCTCCTTAGGCGCACTGTGTCCTAAAGAATTTAGGAATCGCATGAGTTATCAGTATAATTGGACCGTACCACCCAGTCAGTGCTGCAACAGACAATCCGGTATCCCTTAATGCAATAAGGAGATTTCTACAACGTTCTAGTCGCGTTTTTTAATATTTGTTCAGAAAACATGTTTATCTCATATACATTTGTAACGGCTTCTACAATATTTATAAACCTTCTATTTATGTTCTGACTTATATCTTCATTAGGATATATTGATACCAAATGCTATAAAAATGTAGCCGTTTTTAAGAATAAGCAATTCAAACAGTATTATTGAAGAAAGTTGCGAAAGTTTATAGCGAACAGACTTCGCGACATTTCGTTAAAAGAATTGAAGCAATTTCAAATCTAGATTTTATTCATTACTCGAGCATAATTGTGCTATTACACGACAGCCCTATTAAATAATTAATTGAAAATCTTTGTAAATATATTTTGTAAATATTTAGCGATGAAAAGGTAGACATAGAAAGTAGACAAAATAAGTTTCGATAAACTAAATATATTTTTTTTAATCATATTGCCATATTTCGTTTATAATACACTTTTCATCATCAACAGGAGTTTACTTCATGTATATAAAGCGTTGTTTCTTAACATATAAAAACAATAACGTTAATTTAATATACTAATTAAAACTGTAAGTCGATAAATATAGTAATCTTATCGAGTGAAATCACAGATATATTCAAGAAACGGCCGTCGAAAATGTAAAGCGCGATTTGCATTATTAATAATAAGTTACTATTTTAATATATAATATATAAAGACAATGTGTTGTGAAGTGATAGCGAGACGATGGCCGATTCTCAAAACATTCTCCATCTGTGATGGGTTTACATTCGAACTGTGTTTCCATTACATCTAAAATTAATAATAAAAATTCACTTATGATATTTGAATCAATAATAAAATTTATCATTTATGTATCATCTATTTGATACATTTAAAAATGAGATCTTAAACTCATTATATATACAAATTATAGTCGCTTCAATAGATTCCTTTTATGTAGAAAAAAACCCGTAATGTAATTCTATGATGATAAAAGGAAATTTAATTTATTACAACAATCATTTTTGGAGAAATTATTTATAGAAGAATTGCCTTGTTATTAGTATTAGATGCAGATGGAAATGCAGCTCTCTCTCTCTCTCTCTTCCCCTTCTCTCTACATCTCTTATAAATTTTTTATACAAAAGTCGATTTACTTTCAATGTGAAACAATTTTGCACTAATCTTTTCTTCAAATAGATTATAATCATTTCCAATTTATTTCTTTTTGCGATCTTGCGTACATTTGGGACAATACCATTTTCCTTTAGGTTTTGTTGTTAAACCCACGCAGGCGAAGTGGAACCATTCTATAGGGCACTAAAATGAAAAAAAGAATTAATTATCTTGATTCTGTGATATCGAGAATTAAAATGAAAATTGAAAAAAATTCATTAAAAAAATAAGTAACAAAATTTCGTTCGTTTAATGTCTAATAGATATTATGTCTAATAGATAATAGATATATATTGCAATAAAAAGACTTAAACAAAACTTACATCTGGATTATCACAACCAATCATTTCTCCATATGATACTTGATGACAAAGACAGTAAGTCGGTTCGTTAGGATCGACAGGCATGTCAAGAACGTCGGCTGGATGGCCGAGTGCTGTTGCATCTACCTGGGCGCCACTTCCCACAACGCCGGTGGACGATGCTGAAGCTACTGAGCCACCTGATATGAAAATATATATATTTATATATTAAGATGTAATGGATTTAGTATTTAAAAATTTATAAAATTATAGCACGTTACAATTATATAACTTAATTAACGTACCTTTCTTCTGTTTCTTTCTTGCATTCTTAGCTTCATCCTCACTGCTAACAACCGTACCCTTCTTCCTCTTCTCCTTCTCCTTGAGTTTCTTCCTACCCTTTTTGCTAGCATTGCTCTCCTCCTGCGCTCTATTGCTGTTTAATGTTTTGTCCTGTATCTCTGCCTCAAATCTTGCCAAATCTGAATCCAGTCGTCTGATGTGCTTATCGACTAATTCGTAAGTTTGAATAGCTAGTTGGACCTTGTCATCTCCATATTCCTTAGCCTTATTAAAGAGACTTTGTATATGAGCGAGTTGTTCTTTTTTCTTTTCCGGCAATTCCTTCTTCATATTCCTCAAATAATCATCTGCTAATTTATCGATATCTTTCATAAGACCCTGTGCTCTAGCATCTAAGTCACGCATTAATGTAAAATTCCTCTGTAATTCAATTGGCAAATGCTCGAGACCTGCAATGCACATAAGTAGAAATCAAATGTATATGTTCATCTCCAAACCTATAACTATACGGAATTAATTTGAATATTGCATTATTATGAGAATCTTTTAGTCAATAGAACTTAATATAAATAGTCGATAACATAAAAAAAAATTGTTTTAAAATTAAATAAAATTATTTTAGAGAGAGAGAGAGAGAGAGAGAAAGAGAAAGCACCAATGGCATTAAAAATCAATATTTTCATAAGAATCCTCTACACAGAAATCGTAGATGTCGTGGAGTCTTAAGTTGGTAGGAAACCAACCAATCATAATCAAATGTAAGGAGAATGCTCGAACAGAATTGCTCGATTAGAAGGACTCTTTACGAAACCCTTAAGTAGTCATTACTGTTCACTTCTATTTTATGCAATAGTTTGGACAATTATAAAAATAAAAATGTTTAAGTATTTAAATATTTCATTTAACTGTTAGCAGCTTAATATAAAATGGCAATATAACATGGCAATTATATTATCAAAAAATGCCAATCAAACTTCCTGAAGTCATTTGGATCGCGATTGTGATTGTTTATGAGATTGAAAAATTCATTCGAGCTATCAATATTATAAATTATCATTGAAAGCGTGCATAAAAGCAATTTTTTTTGCCTTATGAATAATCATAATAGTGATTCAAATGATCTTAGGATATTTAGTTGTTTTTTAGCACTTTTTAATAATATAATTGTTAATATTAGATTAAGAATTGCTAACAATGGTTAAATAAGATAAAAATAATGTTTTTAAATATATACTTCAATATTTTTATTTTTATAATAGTTCAAACTGAAAATTTTAAGTAAAATAGTAGTGATTACTTATTTGAAAATTTTAACTTTTAATATTTATATTTATATTTATTTATTAATTTTTAATACTTATATTTTCTACAAAAATAACCTCTTTGTTAAATTTCAAAAAACAACCTTTTTTTTATATTAGTGATCATTTATATTAAACTACAGAATAAAATTTTACCAACAGTCTATCAAAAAATTTTCAGATAATAATATTCAAATTAATTCCTCCTACCTAGTTATCATTTTGACGATAACTATTTTTGATTTCCTGTACATCGATTTTAGACAATAGCTGTTCAGTGGAAAAAACTAATCAATTAGCTTAGTGATAGAATTTTTTAATATTATTTTTTTAATATTGGTTCTTACCTCTAGTTTTTTGTTGGTTCTAACACAAGTATAGGAATCAAGCATATTAAAGAATCACTAAATATTAACTAATTAGTTTTCTAAATAACAGCCAGTATTAACTAAAGAACTTTATTTTACATATTTGTTATATGCTTGTATGTACATTTAAAGGAACTATTCTTTAACTGCACTGGATTACAGTAAAACTTTATATTTTGCTTTTGTCGAATATTTCATACATATATCTATTTCAAGTAAAGTGAGTGTAAACTACTTTAATTACGAAGAAAACTACTAAAACAAAAAAAAAACAAGAAGTAGAGTCTAATTTTGAATACATAGTTTAATTTATCTCAAAAATTAAATTCAATACTAAATTAACTTTAATTGCATATAAATTAGAGATTTATACATAAACATAATAAACACTATACCTCTCAAAAAAGTTAAAAAAAATATTAGAAATTATTCTTTTTCTTTTCAATCAACTTTTATTTTTGAAAAAGTTAAAAGATATCTTAATAAAGCCCCAAATATCAAATCCTTCAATTCGGACACTAACAGAAAGTATGTTTCTATAATTTCAAACTTCTATTAAAAGATAAACGAAATTTCGCACAATATAAACAAACAAATAAAAATTTTAGAAGATATAGAAAAAGTTAGACGCAAGGAAAAAAAAAGATTAAGTAAATAAAAAAAAAATAATAAAACGCATTTGAAATCTTCCACATTTTCCTACTGTATCTTCATTTCTCTCGAAGAATAATAAAAAGGGAATATAAGAATTTATCAAGAAATAAGCTAGCACACACGTATACAATGATACATACAACGCCAATACTCACTGTCGAGATAATGCTCTAAATACAACGCGGTCGTCATGACGATAGCGTATCTTCATGTAAACAAAAGGTATTGTATAAACAATTAACTTTTTCGCGAAATGATCAACGAGAAATAACGGCAAGATAAAAATTCGTTCAACTGACAACGATATTCGACAACGGACACAGCTAAAACACGATAGTAGCCATGATAACTACCATCACGGCTGCCATTACTGCCAACCATGCATGGTTGAACAATATCAAATAACCTAGAGTGCATTACGTTTCTCTTCATGCACACTTGCTGCATGATTCAACCTACCGCCAATTGCATGACCCCGCCTCTTCCGATGCATGAGACCGCATAAAGTATCTCTCGAGCTGAGGTAGTTCATGCAGCTTATGCATTCAACATATTTTAGCACGAAATTGAAATCATGGATGGTTCGGCTAGGGCGAATGTACTCAAAATCATATAAGAGTTAAAGATACGTAAGTAGGATGCTCAGAATATCTAAAAATTTTTTTAATTTAACATTTTATATATACATATATTATATAATATATATAGTAATTTTTCAGTATTATATAAATCAGGAACTAAAAACTGATATTCTATAGCGGTATACACAAAACCGAGATCCAAATACTAGTATTAGACGTTAAATACCGGTAT
>Ga0157364_1000267_pt1 | contig 30826 bp, 10 predicted proteins | sample AttsexASBM2_FD_111476 | JGI IMG/M metagenome (GOLD analysis project Ga0157364, IMG submission 111476) | Fungus gardens microbial communities from leaf cutter ant in Ribeirão Preto, State of São Paulo, Brazil - Atta sexdens ASBM2 | ecosystem: Host-associated > Fungi > Mycelium > Unclassified ...
ACACACACACACACACACACACCCACACCCACACACACACACACACACACACACACACACACACACACACACACACACACACACACACACACACACACACACACACACACACGTTTGTAATATCGAATTTGTAATAATAGCGCAATTACTACAGCATCAATTCCCGTTAATCTTTTGTCTTAATTTATTTATTTGCATTTCTGGGAATTTGTTTCTATTATTGTTTGATTAAAAAGTAGTTAAAATAAATTGTGAGAATTAGCATGTTGAGAGAGAGAGAGAGAGAGAGAGAGAGAGATGTGAAATGATAGTAAAATGATAGAATGCGAAAAAGCTGACAGTTATCTCTATCTCTCTAGGATAAGAGAAATCGAAGAGAATTTTCGTTCGTAAATTTGGGTCGCCGAAACTTTTACTTTACAGGTGTAAAGTAAAAGATAGACGACGACGACGGTCATAGCGGTCGCTCACAACGAGATCGCGCGACGCGCATTTCTAACGAGGATGCATTTGCAGGTAGATTTGCATGTAGATGGCGGAACACACATCTGTATGTAATGTATGCAGCTGTAATGTCGCAACCGACTGCTGTCGCGCGATGTTTGTCGCGTGTACTGTAAATGCTTTCATAAGGTTACACGTGCTCACCGTCTCTACCGTAAGCAGCCTTCGTATCGCTGTAAGTAATGACGAGGATATCAACGGCGGGTCGAAAAGGTGAGCCAGGTCGTAAGGTGAATTGAGGTAAATGCGCTTGTATTCGTTTCGTTGCAGCAAAGAAATTGCACGGGGAAGAGAAAACGTTCCGCGCAAACGGTAGAATTTTGATAGTCTGTTAGTGTTCCATACGTTTGTTCTATGTTCACGATTTATCGTTACCTATTTTTCTCTCTCGTGCCAAATAATAAAACGATTGAAAAGTATATTAGAATTGTTGCAAGTAAAATATAAATTTTAAGTCGCGTTGAACTGAAAGGCGAAAATATTTTTGGATGAAATACGAAGATTAACATTCTTTGTATAATCCACTGGGCATGCGAGTGTAAATTTTCCTGGAATTTAATTTCATTTTTTTTTCCTGTTGCAACTTCGTTGGTTGCTCGAGAAACGGAATAATACGAAGTCCGAGATGCAATTAATTACTCGTTTGTCGATATTACGCTGGACGCAATTTCTCTGGCGGAGACATTTGATCGACGTCCGTACCGCGCCGTAATAACTCACTTTTAAGACAGTCTTCGATCAACTAACTCCAGTTAACGCGTCTTTTTTCTCTTTGTAATACTGAAGAAAAATTAATGTTATATCGCAATTTTTGCGTTAAATTGAAATATCTTCCTTTAAATTCTTTAAAATACAAAGTACATGACTTTCAAATTTTGTGGGAAAGTTTCCAAGCTTTGACTGAATTAATAAGAAATCATTTACTATAAATATAACCTAAAGATTTGTTGGATAAATATATAAAACGACACATATAATAAAGTGAAAAATTAAATTTAGAATTGAACAAAAGATATCAGTTAAAAAACCGCGAAGCTAAACTTTTGAATATACATTATTATTTAATCATAAATAGCATTAAAAATTCTAATGAAAGTAGAACTTGCACACTTTTGCACACGCAATCTCATAAAAATATAGTCTCTTGAAATCGTTTCTTTCGAGAATACTTAACGTCATATCCATCGGAAATTGCTGGTATGTCAGAGGTATCTTTAGAAGCATATTTCCTCACATTTTTCCACTGATACACGCCCACTTCCATTTATACGAAGTCATTCGACTGCGTAGCGTAACACCGGATACTAGCGCAATGAAATTATTTAACGGCCGGCTAGTAGCGTGCTGTAAACAATACTCGGAAATTCGCATTGCAATCTGCTTGAACAAAGGGCCATTCGGCTGCATCAGGGCCTGGACGATGTGCTTTTATTGCTCAGCATCGGGGTAGCCAGTTGACCATCGACCATGAACGAACCGCCTCTTTCTGGTCGTCTCTCGTGGTGCTTTCGTCAGCAAGCCGCTGGTGTGTCGCTGCAATTGTATATCAGGTGTGCGGCACTTTTTCAATAAATCCGTTGTCGTTTAACGATCGAGCGGTCGCTAAAAGGACGATTATACGACACGGGCACTATTTCGCGTTCGAATTCGTTATCCTGGCTCGACATGAGACTATCCTATTGGTTATCTATTGTTCTCCGGTACACACTTCGTTACGAATAATTCTGATTTTATTACTTAGAACTCGGAAGAGAAAGACGAGATTTCATGTACGAGAGCACGATTTTATTGCCGAGCTTGTAAACTGCACGATGGGTAGGTAGATAGAATTTATTTCGTATTTCCCGAACAAGCCTCTTCAGTAGAATAGTAATTTTCAACAATATCAGCTAATTGATAAGTTGGATGTAACAATATGAAGCTTAAAACTTTGATATTTATTCAGAAAAGAAGATATAAACGATTAATACGAGGATAATACCTTTGAAATAATTACTTGTCTGAAATATTAAATCAATCATTTCTATCTAAATTACATTCTTAATATCTTTCAAAATTATACTTTGTTATTGTTTTTAATTTATTTTACTAAAACATTTATTTTAATCTACTTGCCGTTATAGCAAGCTTTCAATTGTCGATTGTAATAACAAGTAGAATTTAGAGCGTTACGATAAAATTGGGACAACGCTACGGCAAAAACTAAAGAGTCATTAAAAAGTTTCGATTCTCTCTCTTTTAACTTTGCACTTTTCATTTGTAGGCAGGTGCGAAATAAAACCGCAAAGTGCAAAGTACAAAAGTGTAATGTAAAAAAAGCAGAAAAGTATTATTTTTATCAGGGTAGCCGTAATCAATATTATTCGAAATCGCGTGAAATTACAAATACAATACGTAACAGAATCGGAATTGCATTCGGAACGAATAATCTTTTTACGATACCACGGGGGTAAGCCATGATTTATACCTATCGGAAAATGATTTTCTTAACGAGACGTTCGACGTCGCTCGATTTTAAAAAGTTCTAGCGGCACAATGGAACGTGCTGTATCCATTAATCGGCAGCATAATGCATCGATAACGAAGGGGAAATAAGAAACCAGGCTATTACTAGGCGTAATCTACGGCTGAAACTTACTTTCCGAGATTCGAGGATCGAAACGACTTCGGGGATAAGGAGCCATTCTTCCACTTTGGAGCCAGAAAAGTTCGTAATGGGAATACGATTAAATTGCAGTTGGATTACTAGAAAAATATTGCCATGCGATGCACGAGAAGGTCGTTAATCTCTTACGGAATTCAAACAACGCTCGAACATTACGCTTGAACACATTACTCCAAAGAGTTTTATATGCCTCCAAGAACTCTTGTTCGTATATTAGCAGAACATTTATTGATCTTAATCGTGCGTTTTATAGCTAGTGTTAATATGAATCTTTAACCTTTAATACACACGATTGGGTCGTTCGTAACCTATATATTTTTTTTCTTCGAAAAACATAGGCACATCAAGTAATTACACAGTTGGAAAATGTATGTAATTTAAATTTAATATATTTTACATATGTCCCTAACAGTTCACTCAAATTTTTGTATTAATTTAACCGAAGATGAATATGTTAGAAAATAACACAAATATTATGTAAAAAATTAACACAAAAATGTAACACTGACGCAATTTGTAAGCAATCGTATTTCTTCATTAAAATTTACATTTGGTATGTTATGTTAAATTAACATATATTTTATTTATTTATCTTAGAATTTACGTTTTACAATACATTATTTTATGTTATTTTATTCATTTATTTAAAAATTGTATTATTTTGAAATGTTAAATATCACTTTAATACGAAATATTCAAATAATACAATCACATTATGCTAAATTAATATTAGGGTATAAAAAGATAACTTTGTCGACACAAAATTAATTTTAACAAAAACTTGAGTAGACTGTTTTTAACACAAATACAGAATGTTTTTTATCGTATAGATATAACATATGTATATATATATTTTTTTATTATTTTTATATTGTTACATATATATATATTTTTTTTTTAAATACACAATTTTTAAAAAATGTTAAAATATATTTTATATATGTAAGAATGTATATAAAAATCACTTAAATAATTTTTATATATTTGTTAAAATGAGAATTAATCCGGAACACAAAACTTGTCACAAAACTGTTTCATTGTACGTAATAAGAGTTAAATATGAATGTACATGGGAGAATGTCATTTATCGCGAATTTTTCTATAATGTCAAAAAAATTTTTTTCTTTTATAATATGTTGTATAGGAATGAAAAGATAATTAAATTAAAAGAATGATGATTTTATATTGAATGTAAATCGATTTGCACATCTATATCGTATACCATATTTGTAGATAACGAATTTGTTTATGAAATCTATAAAATCTATTAAAACAAATTGCTTCGCTTTTACTCAGCTCATATACCTACTTAATAGCGTGCGCGGGTGATAATAATAAAATTATACGCCACCAGAATAACTGACCGCATATCAAACCAATTATAGGATATTGATTTTTCTTTTTCCTTCGAGTGCTTTCATACACACTGCTCGATAATGCCTCTTTCTCGAGCGAATTATTGGCAGGCTGCTTCCTTTCGATAAATACGATATCCTTATATTTTTGTCATAATTACTTCCTCTTTTAAAATTAATCCATAAAATAACGAGCATATAATTTAAAATGTCGACATATTAGCGATATTTTTTAACTTCTCCACTATATGTTTAATTTACTACTATGAAGAAAGTAGTTAATTTCATCTTCTAAATTTCAATTTGTTCCTCAGTCCCGATGTAAAATAATAAAATGCAAAATATGAACAAAATGTGGACAAATGCCAACGTTTAAAAGACATGTGAAGCTTTTTGACGTTTTTCGCACGTTTTTGGGAATTTTATGTATGTTCTATGAGAATCTTTTTAGCGTTCAATCCAACCTCGCTTTACGGCGTCTCTTCCATCTACTTGCCATACTAGTTCAAGTTTGGATGCCCGATCTCTGAAAGTCAAAGACAAGCACGACATGCGGCGCCGCGCCATTCGTATGCTACTTTTCACTTCGGCAACAAATATGAAGCCGATGTACCGGCTGACACCGACCCGAAAATCTCTTGCTCGCGATTCCGATCCCCTCTTTTACCCCACGTATATCCGCTCTCTTTTTCGCTTCAGGATTAGTTGAAAAGTCGAGAGCTACGATCGCTACGTGCTTGAAATGGGAAAGTCCATCCATATTCTTTTCGCACTCGCCTTTTTCATTTATACGAGGAAAACGCCTCTGCATAAACGTGTCGAAATTTATGACCGCGAGGAGCCTCATTTCATCCCCTTTCGGTTCAGAGGAAAGTGAACGCCATCCAACAATCCTCCTTGTTGGTCCTTCCCTTCTCCAAAACGATAATTAATTATACGCGAATCGAATTTCTCAATCTACCGAGACTCGATTCCGTGAAAAGGTCTGAGATTTATTTTGCTCTCTCATATCGAATGAAAATTTCAATGGTCTTTCTCTTTCCATTAAATTATTATAATTGTTTCTGTGTACCTCTAGCATCCGGGACTTTAATTTTAATCACTGTTTCAGAGAATCACTCTCTCTGATGAGTTTAGAATCCATTTTTTCATTAATAAAAACATTGAGAAAAATCATATAATTTTCTACTTCTTTAAGATAATAAATTCGGAACTTTAAACATCTTTAAATTGAGATAAAATTAAAATTTTCTTAAAATAGAGTTTATTTTTATTTTGAGATTATATTTTCACCACTTATTTATAAACATATAGAAAATATAATAACATATAGAAAATATAATAATAATAGTAATATTTTGTATCGCTGATAAATATTGATAATATCTTAATAGAATAAAAACCAATATATTTAAATGCATTTATCCATTACAGTTAAAAAGTAAATGTATAGAATATACAGAAATGTATAGAATTTCAGGAAACACAAATTTTGAAATTAATTTACGATGTCATTTTCATCGCAAAACGAACGGCCGGTGCATGTGTCGCGAGTTAGGACTTAGTACTTAATTAGTCGACTCTGTTATATTCCGACCGCTGTAACCTATATTAAATATCTGTTTAATCGTTGTGATGTTTCTCAATTTGCTGCTGCAGTTTGTAGAGCTTTCAGTTCCGACACAGATCAGTCGACCTTTGCGTTGATATTAATATATTAATAAATGTGTCGAAGATAATATATCAGATTTTTAAATGAGATGCTTTGGCAAATTTGTAGACTTTAGAAAACGCTGTTTCTCATCCATTTTAAATTTGAAATATCTTTAGATATTTACGTGAGGTAAAACGCGTTCATGTTCTCTCGATATTCGATTCGCTGCTGCGACGAGATTGATCTCAATCGGTGCTTCACAAGCGGAAAATATTGTGCTATTCACAATGTTAATCGAGTTGCTATCCGATCATTTTTTGATCAGCAACTACGAGCCCCAACGAACACTAAATTAGCAGTCATTTTTATAGCTTCGTACAGCTCCGTTTATTTCGTGCGTTTGACAAATGTATTCTCGGAGAAGAGAAATGGTTGTTGTGAACGGCCATAATAACATGTGACGTTGCGATAAAACTTTGTTAAACAACCGGCAGATCTGGATTTGTTACCGCAAACGCAGCCGCGGTGTGTATTTGCATATGGTTGACCACAATCATGCTTTATCTGCGGCTATCAATATTATTTACGTTAGCTTTCATTTAATAGTTCGATCAGCCTATATAGAGAGAATAATTAACACGATCAAATTAATTATCACTTACTATCCTCTATTGATCGCTTAATAACTTCTTTCCGCATTATGATACAGCTTTTTCCGTTTATCTTTAATTCATACATAAAACAGAGTTATGTATTATGATATTTTGAAACGTGTACAGAAAAAACGATTTTGCTGAAAATAGCAATTTATTCAAAAATTCAACTAGAGCGTAGTTTGAAAATACAGAAATGACGTTATAAATATCAAACTGCTATAATTTTTAATAAGTTTGATTCTGTACAGGACTACTATGAACATTTCAGACAGATGAGTTCATTAATTTTTTTTCGGTCGTCTAACGCAATCAACTTATAGTTCTATCATGACAACGCACCCATTCACACTTCTTCAATCGCAAAATTGGATGAATTGCGCTTCGAATTGATTCTGTACGTACCGTATTCACTAGATTTAGCCCCCGGTGACTTTTTCCTCTTTTCAAACATGAAGAAATAGCTCGCAGGAAAAAGATCTGACTCAAATACGGAAGTAATCGATAAAACTAACGCTTACTTTGAAGTCTTAGAGAAATCGTATTATATAGACGATATAAACAAGTTAAAACATCGTTGGTTGAAGTAATATAATAATATTACTAAAAAGGGACTATTGAAAATAACATATTGTACAATTTTTAGGCAAAAATGTTTTATTTCAGGACAAGAACTTTTTAGACTACTCTGAAGAATAATTACGCTCAAGCAATGTATAAAAAGTTTTGATATTTTGAGGACCAACTTAAACATTTTATGTACTTTAATGATCAACAAAATCATTTTCAGATCTGTATCTACCAAAATTTTTAGATTTAGATTTCAGCAAAACCGTTCTTTCAGTGTATCGTCTTAATTTGATTTTAGGGTAATAAATTCGCATAACGGATAGAATATAATTATGTTTATAAATTTCGCTCATACAGGGTGATTCGCATTCAGTATATTAAAGAGGGACATATTGAAAGTAATTATTTTATGGAAGCGCTGAGGACATTTCAAGGAGAACTTCATTTGTTTAAATGGAACACCCTATTTTTAAATCCAGAATCTAATAACATAAAATGTCGAGAGCTTTCCAAAACACTATAATAAAGTTACGTTTCATTGAGTGCTTTCCGAGTTCGAAAGTTATGTCTGTGAAGCTGACCTTTTAAATTTTCAAAATTAAAAAAAAAGTAGAGTTCTGTCCTCCGAAGAGTTCTAGAGTTCTCTATAGAAAGAGATCCATCGAGCATTAAAGCGATGAAAACATTCATTTGAAATTTCGGGGGGCCAAGTTCACGATTCTGAAATTTCGAAGGACTATAACTTCTTTACAGTTCATGTAGCACTATGGTCCATATAAGACAACCGATAGAACTCTTTGCGGGGCAACCAGAACTCTAAAAAAAATATCGGATTTCCGAAAAAATTTTTTCAAAAAAAAATTTTTTTTTAGATTTCGGCCATTCTGTTATGAGTTCTGGTAACTCCTCGAAGAGTTCTAATGATTATCTTCAATAACTGATGCGCTGAAACCAATATCTAAAAAGTTCTGCTATTTTAAAGTTTCGACTTTCGAATTTTTCAAAATCCACACAGGTCAAAATTTTTTTTCGAAAATCCGTATTTTCTTTAGAATTCTGGTTGCTCTCCCAAGAGTTCTAATAATTATCCTTAATAACCTTAATAACGATGCGCTGAAAAACTAATATCTAAAAAGTTCTAGAACTTCTAAAATATCGATTGCTGCGCATCAGTTATTAAAGAAAATCGTTAGAATGGGGGAGGAGGAGGAGCAACTAGAACTCTAAAGAAAATATTGGATTTCCGAAAAAAAATTTTGACTTATATGATGATTAAAACCTCTTGAATATTGTTCAGAATTATGTCCTGAACTTAACTTTTGTCAAGATCAAGGCCATTGAAAATTATTCTTTTTCATTTTTGCACTAAAAATTCATTTTTATGTAAAAATGAAAATAAGAGATACAATTTCAAATAGCTTTGATCTTGACAAATGTTATCCAAGACATACATTTCTGAACATTCAAGAGATTTTAGTCGATCGAACCTTATTGTAACTTTCGAGCCTTATAACTCGAAATTCAATGAAAAATAACTTTATTATAATGTTTTAAAAAGCTCACGATATCGACTATTAAATTTTAGAATCAAAAATAGTGTTCCATTAAAAAAATTGAAATTTACCTTGAAATGTCAGTCCATAAAATAATTCCCACTATGTGATGTCTCTCTTTGTATTGAACAAGTTGATATAAACCATTTTTATGTCTTCAAATTTCGCTAATAATTAAATCGGTCACTTTATATGAATTACCCTGTATATAGATTTCAATAACAATGAGATAAAATGAGCAAAAGGAGCGTGAATAGCTGCGACATAATATTACAATTACGTTACTTCCTTTCTCAGCAAGAAAATGGTAACTCTCAACTAACGGTCTTACGAGCAGCTCTGAGAAAAGAAGGTTTGTCTCTATTGTGTGACACATTCTCGCGTACATGAAAAGTTGAGATAATATAGCACAGTTTTGCGACACTTGGCGCGGTAGGATAATAACAGAATGTTTTGTTCAATTTTATATATTGCAAAGTCATATGAAAATCGTCCGCGTTATACGAAACGCGAATGCACGTCGCCGTTTCCATTTCGTCGAGATGATATTTTTACAATTAAGTCCGCCATGAAACCCTCGGAGGTTCGCCGGCGGCGGCGTACGATAATCGCTTTCAGTTCACATTTGCACGGTATTACGGACACAGTGTTACTTTCTCTTCGCGGGAAGCGAGAATCGTGTAATTCGCATGATCGGATACGGCTCGAGATGGAGCTTCCCTCCGAGCGACAACGTTGCAGTAGCGTCGCGATTTTCCACCCCGATTGTTTCCGTGAAACAACGTTAGCCAAAACGTTTGTTTTCGTATGCGCTGCTGTCCATCAGAAACTAAAGGGGAATCAAAATAACTGGCGATTTCTCTGCGGCCTTTGTACTCGGCGTACAGTTTCGATTAATCCCAACGAATGCCGAGATTTTTGCGCCCGGTTATTTCGATGCCGCAATCAAAAGACTCGCGTTCCAATACACTACTAAAAAAAAGCAGGAAAACACGATCCTAGGAACGAAATGTAAAAAAAAAAGGATTGCCGATGTTGATATCAAACGAGCGAGCTTTTGATAATCGATTTAACCATGCTGGCTATCTGGATATCTTTTTCCCACCCCTAAAAGCAATTATTTTTAATTGTTTTTCAGTAAATAGTTACTATATAACATGAACAGCCTTTCGGTATACACATTTATTACACGTTTATTACCCTTTTTTATATATGTATATTTAAAACATTTTTTGTGGTATAACTCGAAACATAAAACATATTGATTTATGTTCAATGTAAAGCCACGGCAAGTAATCATCTATTATTGCCAAGAACAATAATCACAATTACCGTAGTTGTACATATATAATGGCGAACATTTCGACAATGGTGGTACAATGCTTGTAATTTTCACATTGTAAAGCGACAATATCTAATTAGATTCGATTAGATTTGACCAGTATTTCAATGAATCATTCCAGTGAAATGCAAGGCACAAGTTTTTCACCATTAGATGAGAAATTGTAGAGCGGGTCCCGCAAAACAGTTTTCATTCTTCTATCTTCTTTTTTCTCCAAGATAATTAGATGTATTCAAATGAACCCGGAAATCCTTTGTAATTTCAAGTGAATTTTGCACGTGCTTCGGATAATTTTTACTTTGCGGAGTGCGAATGTCATGTATCTCTACTGCAATTTGCGAATTTTTCTCCTTTGTCGAGAGGCGAATTCAGAAACGCGTAAAATTCTCTTTGTGATTAAAAGGAAAATCCAAATTATTTGCATTGCATATAGAGTGCAAAAAGAAAAATATGAATATTAGTGAAATATTCCTGCTTCCTATAAAATATATAAAGCAATATATAAACAATAATATTAATATAAAAATAATATTCTGTTTTATAAATAATTATATTATAATTAATATTAGTGCATAAATTATATAATAACAAGTTATTAACGTACAAGTTATATCTATAATAAATTTATGAAACCTAATATTTTTCTTATTCAAAATCGGAAATGAAAGAGAGACATTCTTAAATTCTAAAATATTCAAAAAAATAATTCAATAACTAAAAAATTACTGTTTATATAATAACGAAATAACATAATGATAATCCTCTCTTCTCTCTGAAAAAAATGAACTCAGAAAAAGCAATAAAATTGTTAAAAAAAATTGTAACATAAAAATAAAAAATAAATGTTTACTGATAATAAAATCGAATTTAATATAATATGTACAGGTATATAACAATAATAATTAAAGAAAAAAAATAAATAATAGTGAGTAACAAAAAGTTAAAAATTAAATATCTTATATCAATGTATTATATATTATGATACTTTTCCTCAGTTTTTCAACGTACGTAATAAAAAAGAAATATTTGTCTTGCTGTCTTGCTGTGTTCTATTGCAGTAACTCAGAGATTCATGCGTTTAAATACGTGTCAAAGTCGATCTGACCTGACCTAGAAGAGTATGGTGGAGTGATATGTTGTTCGCGAAATTGCGAATGAAACGTGGCGCGAACGAACGGTGTTCCGAACTGCAAAACTTCCAAATGTGTATCTACGGCCAGTTAGTGTATCGCCCGCCTGTGGTCCAGGGACCTCGAAACTTTTCTCGAACGAACTTTATCGCTGCCGATTTTTCACGACTTCCACCCGTCAATGGCGCGACACGCCCTTGGGAGACGAGAAAATCGTTCGGTTTGTCGAATCTTTAACGATGACAGTGGATATAGTACGCGACAAGTGGTTGGCATGAACAAAAGAGGCTCTGTCATCATGAGAAATCACGTTCTTTTACTCGTATGGGAGAATATATTGTTATTTAGGAAACTGTATTTTCATGGGCGTGTCCAGAATTTTTTTCGGAGAAGGAGAGAGAATTAACAATTCTGTTATTAAACAGAAATTTTTTGACTTAATGAATTGTTTTTTGAATATTTTAGAGTTTATAATGTCCTTTTCTCATTCTTCACTTTGAATGAAAAAAAAATATTAGGTTCCGTAAATTTATTTTTTTCTTCGAAGAATGTGTAGGCAGTAGATAATTAAAAATAAAATATGTAATTGTAAATGGAATACTCATTAATATCTCAGCGTATATTCTGTTTTTGCTAAAAAATATGGAAAAAATTTTCCTTATATATCAGATACTTTGTCAAAAGTGTAACTAACGAAAGTTTTCGAAATTATTTACATGATCATAAATAAAGGGAGAGGAGAAGATAGAAAAAAAATTTCCTGTAACAACAAAAAACTCAAAGTCAAAAATAAAGTTATATCTTTTATAATTATAATGAAAAAAGTGAATAAAAAATTTTCCCTCTCCCCCTCCCCTTAGATACATCTACGTGTATTTCCACCTTAAGCACTGTCTACAATGAGACTTTTAAGGTGTTAAAACTTAAGCTTTAAGCTCCATAATCAATTATTCTTTTCACATTCGACTGTAATTGATTAATTTTTTACGGAGATTTAAAGCTTAAGCTTTATGCTGCAAAATCTTATTTTTTCAGTAGATATCGCTTACATAACGTAGAAACTAAGAATACATCGTCAACGAAGCTCTGATTGCAGATTTTGAATTATCAAACTAATCGCAAGCAAAAATGGATACATTAGTTAATCCCATTGATAATTTTATCGAAACACAGATTCTGTCAAGTGTTTGTATGCGAAGCTTTGCCGTAAGAGGAATCAGATTTACGTGTGAGTATATAACTGATTATTAATTTCGATCGTGAAAGGGACGTTGGATGAATCTCGCCTAATGCGCGCACGTATTATATACGCAATCGGAAATTAGTACGAGCACGTGCGAATACGTCCTGTACCTATTTAGTTAGATTAAATCAATGGAGGATCGGCCGAGAGATAGGTCAATGTACGAAAATCCACGAACGCGCGCAGCAGTCGCATTATGTCCCTGGGACATCGTAATCGCATTAATTGCATTGACCGACACCGGGAGCATCGGGTGCACAAACGCAGTTGGACGCGGCTGGGAATTCGCTGCGGACAAGTTCAGCGATGGAAAATTTCCAATATTTGTTTCGCGCTCCAAGTTGACAGGCCCCATTCCGAATTGATGGCGATCGTATCGAGTGCCGCTGCAGCAGAGATGAATTCAGTCATGGAACAGATGGTTCGCATCAAATATCCAAAATCGTTCGTAGTTCGCGGTGTTACCTTTTGTGAACGTGGTCAAACAAATCTTAAAAATATCCCTAAAGTATTTAAAGTAAAGATCCCACTTCGGATGGAAAAAATGATTTTATGCTAGGTATCTAAAAAATTAGCTAAATACAGATCTTAAAATAATTTTATTAGAGTAACGTAGATATCAAAATAATTATGTAGAAGGTTTAAAATTGTTAGACTGTCAAAATTTTTTGTAGTGTTGCTTATCATATTTGAATTTTTCACATAATTATTTTGATATCTATAGTTCAATAAGATTATATTTTGAGCTCTGCATTTAGCTAAAATTTTAAATACCTTACCAAAATCATTCTTTCCGTGTAAATGGGATTTTTATTTTAAATAAAATTATTTTCATATCTGGATCTACCTAAATTTTTTAATACTTTAGGAAAAACGTCGTGTATAGAATATGACATCTTATCTGCTAAGAATACATATGCAAGAATATGAATAAAGATATTTTAGAAAAATTATTTATAACTTTTAATTAAATGTCAATTGGTTTTGCGAACTCTCCTCATGCGATAAATATGTAGTTGCGGTGATGATAATACGCTTATTTTGAAAGCGCAGAAATGCATAAAGATCGGATTATCGTTGAAATCACGTGAATGAAAAGTATATTCGCGCATCTGATTCGTATTCAATTTCACTGATGCTCATACAGCATATTTGAGTCGATCGTTCGTGCTAATATTTATGATTCGGAGAGATGATCAACCGTGATTAAACTAAATTCCTATAAATTAACGATGCGTTTCCACAACGTAGTCGAATACGAACATATCATAGTACACTATTGTCGATTGTATGGTAATTTTATGAGAGAAGTATGTAACGATGTAATGATCATTATCTATAACATAATTGTTGAATAATTTAATAAAGAAAGCAATAATAGCTTGCAATAATTACGAAAAGAAACAAGTTAGAATAAAATATTTATATATCTGTGTTGGGAGGTGAGAGAGAAGAGAATTGAGAAAACGGGATTTGTACTGAACCTCGATTTCGCGAAACGAAAACTATATGAATAACCGATTTGTTGAACGGATCGATGACTAAATAATTCCTTGGTCACATTCCCGATGAATACAAGTTGAAAAAACAAATTGAATCAATATTTGCTCAATAATTTCGTGTCGACCAAACAAAATTAATCAGACGTGGAGATTAAAATACATCGCAAATTTTTACTTTTAAATGAACTAAATAATACGAGAAAGCAAAATACGAGAAGCGTAAATAAAATTAATTTATCTCAGAAATATGACTGCGCGCCGATTACTTACGGACTTCCAACATAATTTGAAATACAAAATACCTTCCCAAATTTAAATTAGATCATTGATTTGATGTATTATCTTAAAATCTGTAAAAAACTTTTGTTTTTAAATTATTTTTAAATTCGTTTTATTTAGCGCGCAATGATTTGATTAAATGTCAAGTGTTTAATATTCTAGTTACTAAATATGTTTGATAATAACTAATTACTTGTTCTCTTAGAGGTACACAGAGACGTGCTGAAGATAAGACGACACTGTCTACGAACTCAAGCGTGTCCTCTTAGCACTTAAGTAGTTGCATGAACCTCATAAGCAGTATTCATGACACTGTTTACTTTACAGAGGAATAAGTATAAGTGACGTAAATATAGTATGTACTACCAGAAACTTTCCTAAACAAGATAAATTTAACAAGAACAGAAACGACTGTTCAGATAAATTTGTAATCAGCTTCCGGCGACAATTCTGATTGATTAATTTTATGTAATTAACAATTTCTCTTAATCAACTGATAGTTCCAGTTCGAATTTAGATTAAAAAACTCTGTAATTGCATTAACCTTATTTTCATTTATGTATAGAAGTTAAAATTGATCACAAATTATTTTTATCGTTTTTAAAAGCTTTTCGATTTATGAGAAAATGGCTTATATACGGGTGTTTCTTAAATAACGCTCATTAATCATATAGTGCTATTCCTAAAAATTGAATCGAAAAGTCCTCTATCATTTTACAATTTTCGCAATATTTTTTTTTAGTTATCCACTGAGCAAAATGTCTAAAATCGATAAGACAACTTTTAAGATATCTAAGAGTTCTTTAACAAACATCTTTAAAATGTTTCACAAAGGACATTAAAAAATATCTTAAAATTGTCTTATAAATTTTATTCGGCAACTTATAGAAATTAATATCTCGTTAACTATTGCGAAAATGGCAAAATGATAAAGGACTTTTCGATTCAGTTTTTTATTAGAAATAGCACTGTATTATTAGTGGGCGTTATTTAAAAAACACCCTATATATATATGTATGTTATATATTTACTTCAATAAATAACCTTTCTTTTTTTTTATATTATATTCAAAGAAATAAAAAAAGGTAGGGAAGGAGAAAGAGGTTTCAAATGTGGGACGAGGCATATAAATATAAAAAAATAAACTGTTAGAGACAAACGACGTCGGTAAAGTCGCGCGTAAGATATTGCACGAGTTAGGAATATCGCTAAAATAGGATGAACATCTGTCGTTCAAATAAGAACTATGTGCAATTTGCGTGCAAGTTCTCTCTTCGATAAGAACGTCGGTCGTCTAAATCAAATGATATTTTACCTCGCGATTGAGCGGCTTCGCCAAAGTGATGACACCGGTACGCGGGTTGACGACGAAATGGTCCGTAAGTTGTATGCCATATTTCACTGGCGATCCTTCGGGATCGTGGCCCTTCAGGACGAATACTTCCGTCCCGACCTTGGTCGATTCCGAAAGTGGCAAGCCCGTAGGGTATCCCCCAGCTTCCAGGATAGGTGGCTCGTTCACGTTGTTACCCGCTGGAACAACAAAAAAGAAACGTTTGTTTTCAAAAGTTTCTGTTATTGGCTATACTATGATCACCCACACACCTCCAAAATCCCTTTCTATATACCTTAGCAAATTTATTTATTCCTCTCGTTAACTCCCCTTATACGCTGCGAGCTGCGTTCGCTTGAAACGAAATGTTTAGGGTGTCTCGAAAGTTTATTCTATCAAACCGTAACAGTTTTTGAGTTATTAAACTCTGAGAAAATGTAAAAAAATTAAATAATGTTTTAGAAACGCATAAAAACTTTATTCATTTATCAAGTCAAGAAGTAAAAGATTAATTGTCGCAATTTGCATTATTACATTTTATTCCTATTACATTTTTTATACATTTTTTTCCTTTGTCCAAAGATGTCAATTAATTGGCCCTATAAACGGCCCTATTTTTTTTTGGTCTACAACACGTTAATATTTAAAAGATCCGATTTCTACGATGAAGATAATAGAATAATCAGGAATAATATAGTATTAGTCATTCCGTGAATCAGTGAATTCAATCACTAAGTACGTACATAGTGTTGGAAGCGCGCATTTATTGTGCATAACCGCTGTCGGATCGATTTAGATGATTAAGGCTACACGAGCTAAGTAGATTATGATTGATGTGCGCGGAAATCGATTTTTGCCCGCCAATATCGTCCGCCGGACCTGTCGATAATCAATTTCGCTGCGAGATCCGGAGCTTAGTGTTTTCATACTCCTTTTGCGACAGGCGCAATCAATACGGAAATCCCAATTCAGTGCGTCGAACAAGAAAATATATCGCGTCGTCAGAGAAGCTTTCCCAGTTCTTATATCACATTATATCATTATATCGTTTGAAGACGTGAACAAGAGAAAAGAATGCTTTGTCACAAGAGACAAATGCTTCGGAAAAAGGATTCTTGAGCTTAAAACCTAATAATTCTTGTATTTCTCTGCGAAAGAAGAAACTATCGAATTATTCATATCTAAGGAAAGCATTTATATTACATATTCTTTTTCTGAAGGAAGGAACATCGATATTTTGCACTGCATACTTGAATAAAATATCTTTATTCCTCGTATACAATACATATTTCCAAATCGTCCGTTTTAAAGAGAAGTCTTTCTCTTACATTTTTTCTTACATTTGTGTTAAATGTTTTATAAGCAGATAATATTATGGTTACATGGAAAGAACAATTTGATTGAAGTACCTAAAAATTTAGCTAGAAGATCTGAAAATAATGTTATTGAATTATCAAAATAGTTACATAAGAATTTCAAGCATGATGAGTAATACTGCAAAAAATTTTAACATTCTAGAAGCTAATTTTAATGTCCTGCATAATTATTTTGATCCAAAATAAGATTTCTTTCTTTGTAGCTTGCTAAATTTTTTTGTACTTTAACAAAACCGTGTTTTCTGCGCGATATTCATAATCGGATCTTATTTTAAAACTGTCTAAATAATGTTTTAAGATGCTAATATGACTCTATGGCTTATGTCAGCTTAAGATTGTCTTGAATATAAGAATTGACTACGAATATCGGTCTGTATTATCTAGAAAAAATTGTAGTGAAAAATATATGTCCTTTTTTCTTTTTCTTGTAATTTTCGCAGCATGAAAGTGTAAATTAAAGAAAAAAGATTCATAATCAAAATATTGATAAAGCGAAAGAAACGGAAATTAGTAACCCTGTACAATGACCTCAGCGCTGGGAAACCGTTGGATGAGCTTTGTTCGCGACGAGTCACGGCACTTCGAGACTCAAAAGAGCCTGGAGGTCCCAGGCTGCTAATTCGACGCGAGCATCGGGGCTCGACCCCGTAAGCCTGAAAAGTCGTAAAACTATTACCAAGTTCGGGCGTACGAAGTAGCGCTCCGAAAGCCGCAGAAACTTCTTTCCGAACTTCCGCAGTTTCTAGCCGGAAATTGTGGCGGACGTAATAGATACATCGCGGACTTTAAGATCGACCACAACGGGGCACGCTATTTTTTTACAGACCTCATTCGACGCAAGAATATTGCGGGCAATTGTGGTTTTCCTCTCTCTTCTTTTCTCTTCCTATTCTCTCTCTCTCTCTCTCTCTCTCTCTCTCTCTCTCTCTCTCTTATGCGTAACAATGACCGAAATGATGACGACGACAACGACGACGACGAAAAGGAGCTTCTTTGAAGAGCAACGATAATCGTTAAAGGGGGTAACGACATATACGATCATAATCTTATTCCTTTCTTTGGAGCCGCCACCGTTGCAGATTTACGACAATCGCTTAGAATTTTTGCCATTACACATTGGGTCATACGACGCCATCATCGTAACGAGTTCGGACTTTTACGTGAATAGCATGCACCGCTCGTAAATAGGAAAATCGTGCGGCAAAGTACCTACTGCAATACAGCGCCGTTGACCTGAGACTACCATCCGAGATTTACGTTACATTTGTAAATCAATAATATGTTAGGATAAACAGTATAGTGATTAATTAGCGAAAAATTATTACAGCGAGTTTTAATAATAATAGTTTTAATAATAATAATTTAGAAATGAATTTAATTAAAAATTATTTATTTACTATTTTTCTTTGAGCAGAGCCAGCTATACAGAAGAATGATTACTTTTGTCATCAAAAATGCAATGACACAATATTGTTGGTAATTATATTGAATAAGGAACCCTCTCCCTCCCCCCTCTGACTTTGACCTTGATAACATGACCTTGATAACATATGTTAAAATCAAAGTCATAGGGTTCTATTATATATATCATTACCATTATATTCTATATATAGTATATAATCTATCCTAGTATATAATTATTATTCTATACAATATTCTATACAAATATATTCTATACAAAGATATTATATAGAAAGCACCCGTGGAAGCCTCAAGAATATAACCCTCTATTCTATATATTCTATAGTCCTATTCAATATTATTATCATTTGTAAGCAATTATGTGAAATTATGAGAAATTTTTCAGATTTTCTTTTTTTATATTCTTTTTTTTATTCTTTTCCAACAAGAAATCAGATTTCATACTTTCTCAGAACGATTTTAAAAAAAAATTATGAGAAGTTTTTCATATTTCAACAAAACAAGAAACAAGAAGTATTATATTATGGTTCTTCAGAACTTTCCCATGAGAAATTAAGAGAAATTTTTATTTTTATTTATGAGAAATATAGTGACGTAAATATCTTAAAATTTAATTACGTCATATATAATATATAATTTTCAATTTCTTGTTGTTGGAAAAAAATAGGAGAAAATATTAAGAAGTTTGAATATTTTTTCATAATTTCTCATTGAATCATTTTCAGAAAATATAAAATTTCATATTTTTTGTTGTCGGAAAAAAATATGAGAAAATATTGATAGAAATTGATAGAATATTGATAGAAAAATTCAATAGAAAAACTGAAAAATTTCTCATAATTTCACATAATTTCTCAAATATTGATTATATGGGAAATTATGAAAAAAATTTTTACCAGGGCAACGTTATAACAATAACGAAAACAAAACTTACGTTAAGAATTACAAAATAAGCTTGCAGGAGATTCCCAAGCTATTTCAAGTATGTTGTCTCCAAATGTTCTTTGATAACGTTATAGTATATGCTTACAAATTGATTGCGTATAAGCATTAAAACAGATAATTTTTGTTTTCAAAGCAGAGAATTATTTATATTTTTAAAGTAAAAAATGATGCTTGTAGGCAATCGATGTGAAGGCAGTAATATTATGTGCGTAATAGTGTGTAAATGTATCTTTTTTTTTTTATTTAATTTTATCAAGGTGTGTATGAAGCTACCATTTCGTGAACTGATTATTGAGAGTTCTGGTATTTTCAATATCTGGTTGTATTATCAATTCATAGTTCTATATCGTTCTATATAGTTCTATATAATTTTAGATTGATTAAACTAATAGTTCCTTTAAAGCGAAAAAAACGAAAAAACAAAAGCGTCTCACACATATACTTTGAAAGGCGCCTTTCTTGGGTGACAAAAAGTGTTTAAAAAATTAGCAATTAATTTATATCATCAGAATTCTTCGAAAAGCGTTAGGGTACGTTCAAAACTACACGAGAATTGCCACAAAACTCACAGAACTGTCGAAAATTGGTCAGCATCACATCTTTGTTCCTTTAATTTTTTGGAGGGATAAAATCATTAAAAATAATGTTGTTTATCGCCAGAACTCTTTCTAAAACTCACTTAGAACTATGTATCTTTTAAAATCCTAAGAATCTGTAGTCAAAATTTGCGTAGGATAAAGTGTGACCTGGCTCACTTAGTTCGTTTTTTCGCATTTTTTCGCTTTAAAGGGCAGAACTATTAATTTAATCGATCTAGAACTATATATAGGCTGTATTGAAAATACAGCCAGAACTCTCAATAATTAGTGAGTTTCTACGAAATGATACGTCAGCTTCACACACACTTATATTTGTGCACAATATAGTGCATGTAAACAATCGAATTATAGGCAATATTTTTATATGCAAACGAATTATCGACAAATATGATGTGGGCAAACGGTGCTGTTGGCAATCAATTTGTAAAGGCAAATGGGGGGATCCTCTCGCCTAGAATAGTACGTTAATCTTTATTTAAATAAAGAGCTTATACACATTGGATGCATTCAGAACGTCAACCGCTCACTGAGCGCCCAGTGAGCTCTTTCATCTGATTGGCATATTCCATTAGATCCTAAAATATAAATCAATCAAATGAAAGAATTCACTGAGCGCTCAGTGAGCGATTGTCGTTCTGAATGCACCTAGTAAAAAAATTTGTGTATTTGTGTATTAAAAACAGTCCACTCACGTTTGTGTTAACAGTTTGGGTTGAATTTTTTAACGTATTCGAGTGTAATTTAACCTAATGTGATTATGTTATTTAAAGATTTTTTTGTGAAATTGATATTCAATGTTTTTTAGTTGTGTCAAAATGATACAATTTATGAGTAACATAAAAATGAACAATGAACATAAAAGTGAACATAAAAATAATGTGTTTTAAAACGTAAATTCTAAGACAAATGAATAAAATCCCTGTTAATTTAACATATCATAAATGTTAATTTTCTGACAAAAAATATGCTTTCATTGTTTGTTTACAAACTATATTGATGTTATCTTTATTCTCTTACATAATATTTGTTACCTTCTAATATATTTAGTTGTGTAAAATTAACTGAAAAATTTGGGACATTTAAATTCAATACATTTTTTCCAACTGTACAGAACTTTATCATAAAAATATAACGATGATTCAATAATTAAGACAGACCCAAATTATTATAAATTATTATTAATGTTCTAATACAATTGCTTTAATATAATTCTTGTTTGTCGATTTATAATAGTACATACATAAGTGATAGTCACACATACAAAAATAAACAGCATGTGTGTACAATCTTAAAATTAGAGCTGGCTGTTCTAAAGATGCAGCCAGATAAATTAGCATTGAGTGATTCTTTATTAACGATTGTTCTATACACTTAGAGAGGCATCGAATGGCCGCTCGATGCGATTGATTCGCGATCTGTAAATCCATCTGCGTCCACATGCGATTTTTCGCGTTTAAGGAGCCGAAAATGACAATCTGATGATTAAGAGATCTTTGATCACTAGCATCATTCGGATTCGGTGTTAAACTATAGGTACTATATATCAGTGGATAAATGTACAATCGCCAACACGCATGACAAGTGTGCTTAATGCCAAATTCCTTCCTTCCAACATCGTAATTCATCGATTTACTATTGTGTGTCGAATCATAATAATAATAATTCAATGAATTGAAATGATGTCGCAACATAATAAATGCAAAACAGAATGCATAATAATTTTATGAATTATGTCGACACATAATAATAATTATGAATTTTTATTATTTATCTATACAACCTAATAATAATTTACTAAATTAAAATTATCTGATCGAAAATGAAAATAATTTTTATTGTGTCCCGACATAATTTTAATTCGTGGAATTATTATTATTTCACGATATAATTTTAATTAATTATTAATAATCGTAATTTTGTTTTATTTTTTAAGAATTTAACATTCGATTAAATTTCATTTATGCTATAAAGTGAAACGGTTTCCGCTCCCGTCAGTGAGAAAACTTTTGATTGCGCATGTCATGGTCGCAAGCACATACGGAAAAATGACATAAGGTACATTCACATGCAAGCGCCAAACAGTAGAAACAGCAACCAATCAACAAGACGATTTTTACAGTGGCATAAAAAATATTTTTTGTACCACTGTCCATATCGCCCAGCTGATTGGTTTCGCTGCTTGATGTTTAACGCTTGCATGTGAATACACTTATTCAGTCATAGCCTAATGCAGTTCATTGCTATCTCCCTTTAATTCACATGACGGATTGATAAATGCACGAAAGTTGTTTTCACAACTCTTTTGCAAAACGAAATGGTAAAAAATTATGATTATTTTAAACGATAAAAATTATACTATATTATATTATTCTTTTCATAATATCCGTTTCATATTCTTTCATGCTCGTTTTTTATTAACATATCACTGCTAGTTTATCCATGCTCTACAAAAACAAATGCAACATTTTCATGAACTTTGTATAGGCCAGTATAAAAAGTGCAGCTTTTAATTGTACAATATATATCTCAATACTGAAACGTTGAAGTCATTATAATTGAACAAGTATGTCAACATCTTTCAGTACAATGTACAATTACAATTTCAAGAAATTGTGACTATATTCAATTCGCGAATGTATTACATTAAATCCAGCAAGAACATAAACAAGAATCAATCATCTTAAAATTAAACATCTTAAAAAATTAAATAGTGAGAGCTGGGTCGTTTCGCCTTCTGGACGCATTGTCAATTTTACACATCAGTGCTCCTGTGTCTGACAGTGTTCAATTATGTCAAATATATGTCTCATAGAAAAATTATGGCTACTGAAAAATTCCCATCTATACATACATATTATATATAGTAAAAAAAATTGTTATTCTCACTCAACTTATTTCATCAACAATTCGTCATTATTATTAAAAGTTACAGTTATAATTATTCCATCTATTCCATCTATTCCATTATCTTTGTTCTTTACTATCACTTGTGTAATCCTAAAAATACATGCTTAATTTTTTTATTAAAAATTAAGAAATCAGTATATTATTATAATATAATATATGAGTTCAAAAATTTAAAAACGAAGTAATTAAAAAAGGACTACAAGTCAAGCAGGATCGTGTTATAAATTTAATATTACAATACATTCTTCATTTGCATTAAATTACAAATGTTTCAACTCACATCGAGTCAGTGTATATACTTCATTGGTCAACACATTGTAAATCTTACATTTTAGTGGCTATGTATCCATTTTACTGTATTCTCTGCTCAATTTACTCACAGTTAATGTCTGAGGAGGAAACAAGCCAATTGTATCGTTGACAAAGAAATAAATCAGAAGTAGACAGTTTGACAAATACATAAAAAAAAATTTAATTTTTTCTAAAAATGTCAAAAACCGTTTTAGTTATTTTGATAGAATTTGATATACATTTAATGGGCGTGAAAGCTTTTGGGATTATACATTATCTTTTTATTCAATCAGGGGCCGACCTAAGGATAAGTAAAACCCCCTTTTTTACAAAATAATGGTACGTTATTGATTTTTTGAAATTTTTTTATGATAAATGGAATAAATTCGCTGAAAAAAATTCTGTTTAATATTTTCAATGGAATAAGCCATTTTTGAGAGAAAAAAAAAATTAAAATTCGTAGATTGCAAATGAACAATGTCGTTTTATTTGATTGCCAATTACAATAAAATAAAAAGCGAAAAATTAATCTCTAAAGCAAATGTTGAAAGTGACCATGTCACTTAACAAACTTCCGCTCTTCTTCGCATCGATTGACGCACCAAAAGATTCCAAGGGTGTATTTCAAATAATTTCGCATTCAGCCTCTGTGTGATTTCTAAGATGTTGAGCATTCTGAATGGGTTTGTTGTATAGAATTAAATTTTCCGCTTTTCAATTTATTGTAATCATATAAAACTTTGTTCATTTACAGTCTACGAATTCTAATTTTCTTAATTTATTTTTCTAATATATTTTAATTATTTATTAATTTTCTTAATATCTTTCTTAATTTATTTTCCAAAATAAATTTATAAGCCGAAAATGGCTTATTCTATCGAAAATATTAAAGAGAGCTTTTTTCTGTAGATTTATTCCATTTTTCATAAAAAAATTTAAACTTAAAAAAATCAATGACGTACCAGTTTTTTTCGTAAAAAAAGAGGTCTTACTTATCCTTAAATCCATTCCTGATTGAATAAAAAGATAATGTATAGTCACAAAAGATAAGCTTTCACACTCATTAAACATATACTAAGTTACATTAAAACTAGAACGGTTTTTACAATTTTTTTTAACTTTGACACCTTGTATCTTTATATTAAAAGCCGTTTTCAACAAAACGTCATATGAAGTTTTAGTCTTAAATTTGTGTGAGCAATCATCCTTTAAAATTTTTTAGCGTACTATAGGATACAGTCTAAATATATACGCTCTAGTTACAATTAAAACTTTTAAGTGGCTAGAAAATAAAGTAACGACAGAAATAACTAATGAAATCGGTACCATTACCCTAAAAATATAACTGTGTTACCACAAACTCAGAAGAAAATGTAACATCGTTATCCATTCATTACCGAAAAAAGTAACTTGTAATGGTAACGATGTTACAAGTAACGCATTACTTGCCAATCTTGCATATATGTATATACATATATATCTATAAAGAATCGTTATTCTAAGAAAAACAATTGTTAATTTTACTAAATTAATTTAGTACGTCTTTATTTTTTTTTTATAAAGAATTATATAAATACATATAAGTGATATATTTTATATATTTCATTTAAATACATACATTCTTCTTGGGAAGAAATAAAAGCAAATTAGATTAATTTAGTCAATTGTATAAGTTTTTTCAGTATAGATAGTAGTACATTATTTAATATGTTGGAATGGTATGTACATTTAATCCTTAATACTAAAGATGCACTGGATCATAAAATTATACGTAAAATTATGCCAGATATCCGATATCAGATCAGATATTCGATTTCGATATTATTAATTATTCAATTGGTATGTTTAATTAAATTATAAGCATATTTTTATATTAATACTATTGTGTCACACACTGTTAATTTTTTCTATATGTGTTACCTATATAGGGTGAGTCTGATAAAAAGTTCACCACTTCACAGTCTTTTTCGAAAACAGTTAAAGATAGGGGGAAGACCTATTATCAAAATTGTAGGATAAGTAGAAAGATAATTTAATGATCTTGAATAATCTTAAATGTCTTTGGTGTTCATACTACTAATAAAAAATTTTTTTTAATGAAAAGGGATATTTTTATTCGTTCTATTTATTTTTTCCTTGTGCAAGAAAGATTCAGTACCAACTTTACGACGCGAAATAAGTATTCACAATCGATTCTTACATTTAAGACTGTCTTAAATACAATCTTAAGATGTCATAAGTCAATTCGAGGACTGTATTAACATCTTAAGACATTATATTTAAAATAAAAACTTTTAAAAGTTTTAAAATAAAAACGGACTATGAATACTGCCCCATGTTTCGCGTTTTATAGTTGTAGCCCTTGAAACTCATGAACATAGACACAGAGAGAGAGAGAGAGAGAGAGAGAGAGAGAGAGAGGACATTTAGAGAGAGATACTGTCCAACTGCACACACCATGTTATTCTTTCCATGGCGTTTCCACATTATCGTATTTCCTGATAAGTACGTGTATATAAAGTCTTGAGAGTTATTCGTATTTACAGTCTTGAAAAAATAAAATAGTAATGATTTACTTTATTGTAAGAATAATTACTTAAATGGATTATTACTATTATAATTGTTATGTATTTTTTATTCCTTTCATCTATGTTTTTATTAGTCTTATAAAATAAAAAATATTCAATCATTTTTCACCGTGCAGTAAAAATAAAAAGGAAGCTGTAAAATTGTGTATCTACTAATTAGTTATATCTTTATGTAACATGCTATATAATTAATATATTAAACGAATATTAAATCTGAAATTATAATAATTATAAGATTAAAGATTTTACAAAGATAAATATTGTTACACGAGAATTGCTTTGATTTCTTACAATGTTGAAAGTATGAAACAATGGAAAGAAGATTCGTAATTCGGTATGATTTCAAGAAGTTCGTCAGTAGAAGAGCTAAAGCAAAGTCTCTGCTGAAAGTCCCGCTACTGCATCGAAGGAGTAAGACGTTGGAAACCGCACACCGTTGTACGCACAAATTTTCCCTGATCCATCAAAAGAGAAGCGGTAGTAACTTTTGCCGAGGAAGTTTTCTTCAAACGCATTTTGTAAATTCAAATAAGGGATTCGAGAATGACGCGGACTGAACTTTCCTTGAGCAGGTGAACGAGTGACGGTCGGTATCGAGCATCACGAATGACGCAAATAACTGAATTACCATAAATTTCAGTCACTAACTACCGTTTACTATAACTATCTTAACTCCGCATATCTCCATCGCCTGCAAATTAATCGTTGAACTTTCGACCGACATTTTATTCCTATATCTTAAAAAGATTAAAAGAACATATCATCGAAAGAACACATTAATTCTCTATGTGAAAAAATACTGTGCATTATTAAAAGAAAGCGACCGGAATAATATTATATATAAAAAGTTTTTATTAATTTATTTACTTTACTGATGCAAAGAATAACGTTTTCCATCTTTACTTGATTTTCATCTTACACTTAATAAAATGAAATAAAAAATATTCTACAAGTAAGAGTAAGACAACAATTGAACTAATAATTGTAATAAGAAATCGTGTCAAATGTTAACAACTTGTTGTAATATATGTATATGTTATTAGTAAATAAAAAATTGAACGAAATACATCATCATTCAATCATTTACTGCGTTACACATTTAAAAACATTATTTTAGTTAAGGTAGTACACTCGCGATAATAGGAAAGTCGCCTAATATGAAATATCTTTTTTTAAAAACTTGTAATTTATTTAATTTGCAACCTTAACTTCTATTTTCGTGTCAATTTTATGAGAAATATATTCAAGATTTACCACCTAAAGTTAGCGATCGATAGTAGCTATACTTTGTTGTATGTGAAATTTTTTATCGAAAGTGCTGATTTTGCTCATTCAAAAAATGGATTCCTAATATGAGATACAAGAGTTTTCTTGTATGAGGTAATATCTCATAACAGAAAACTAAAGAAAAAATAAAGATAAGTTTTTTATACATGCTTTTATTATATTACATACAAGTAGAAACAAAGAATTTGAATGTTATACATAATAATTATATAATTTTTTGATGTCTGTGTATGTGAGTATATGTGTATGTGTGAGTAATCTTAATAATAGAGTCGTCATTTTTAACATTTCGTTTAATAATATGCTTTGAGATTGAATCGTTTAGATGATCTCATATAGCTAGGAATACCTTGAGTATCTCATATTCCATGCCTTGCGGTTTCATGATCACCAAATTTAATCTTTACAGTTAAACAAATCATTATATCACGTGTTTTCCTATTAATACGACCTTACTCTATCACTATGTACAGACTTTATTACCAAATATTTATTTATTATAAAACAAGATTTGAAGATTAACCTCAATAAAATTCGACAACATCCAATTTCAAAAATCTTTTTTCACAACTACTACACGCATGATCTAATAATGAGTTTTCTATTAAATATGTTTCATTCTATGAGTAACAAGTTCATAATAAAATCAATCACATGCGCTTACTTAGTTTAGCAGAAATCCCGCTATCTCATATTGAGAACCTATCCCATAGTAGACCTTATCCTACCATTCAAAAGTTAGGTCCCATCGCGCGTTCATTGGCGATGCTTCCACTCCCGCAAGTGAGAAAAAACTTTTGATTGTATCTAATCAAGGTCGCACGCGGAAAGAAAATGAATACAAATAGACAAAGACTAATGCCGGTGTTGCCAGATACTTACTGATCATCCTTTCCATTCCTTCCAGTCGCCTCTATATACCGAACAAAATTAAAAATTACATTCTTTTCATAACATCCGTTTCATATTTTTTCATTACATGTGCTCATTTTTTATTAACATTTTAACTGCTAGACCCTATAAAAATAAATGTAACATTTTCATGAACTTTGTATAGACGACATGTAATAAAAAATGCAGTTAATTGCTTATATCTCAGTATTGAAACGATCAATCTTATTATAGTTGCACAAGCGTGTCAATATCTTCTAGTACAACTGTCTTCTAATCATTATTTCTAATTCACGACTGTACTACCTTAATACGCTAAGAATGGTTTTGGGTGAATGGTTTTGAAGAATAAAAATTTTAAAGCGTAAAGAAAAGATCGACTGCAATGTTTTTCCATCTTTTCTTTACGCATCCCTCAAGTAACGAAATCGTTCTGTTTGAAGTCCACTTCGTACGATTTCAGGCGAGCGAATGCGGCTGCAATTCTAATTGTTATCTTAATTGCGTGAAAACCCACGGAATAATCGGGGGCACAAAGATTTTCTCAGGATCGTGAAAAAGCCGGTTATTACGGAAGATTGACGGAAATCGAAAAGCCAGATAAGACTGAATCGGTAACTATCATCCTCGCCGTGCGACTCCTCTTCGAGGAGGTTGAACTCTATGCAATCATGGCTCGGGGCTGCGATCTCACCTCGGCAAACCGTCGCCCGTCTCTCACCTCCTCCTTCTTTCCAGCCACCGCTCACTAATCTTCTCAATTTCCGAATCGTTCTTCCAGCGTCAACCTTTCGCACGCGCGATAAGGAACAATTTTCGCGTTGTGAGCCCCTTTTTATTACACCTCCTAGGCGTACTTATGATCCGCTCTCTTCACATAAACCACGTTATTGTCGACCATTCTGTTGCTCGTCGCGCTATTAACCCCAAAAGCGGCAATGTATCCTATGAAATAAACGCGTCTGTTCCTCAGCGCAGGACGAAACTTTTTCGAGAAAGCGTGTTTTAAACTTACTTTACGAATATTATTTTATTAATAACTTGAGCATTTATTCCGATTATTTCATAATAATATTAAAAATAGATAAATTAAGAATAATGACGTAGGAAAATTATAAATTTTATGAATTTATAAAATTTAATTATATAAATTAATAATTTAATATAATAAAATTGTAAATTCAATTTTACAGTTGGTAATATAAACGCATAATTTATAAAACCATTAATAAATATTAATTGTTCAATTATTCTCGTTAAAATTGCCATAATCTTGTAAGATTTCCTTTTTATTTTTATTGCATTGAATTATTAGTTATCCATCATAAGCTGAAAATAAACATCGTAAAGATACGAATAATATGAAAGATTAATGCGATATCGTAAAATGGAAACTAGTGAAATCTAACGTAGATCGTTGTCCGGAAATTGAACTGCACGAAAATAAATCTCCTCTAACATAGAGAAACTTGGTATACGCATATAATATTGCTAAATATCGATCGTAATCGGTTAAAAGATCGTTTTTGTCGTAATACATATCGTATCTTTCCACGAATCTTTTTACTCTTATTATAGTAACTTATCGGTTTTTCTAGGACACTGTTTTGTTGAAATAAATTATTGCTTTCCTTTTCTTAATGTAATACATTCGAAGGATGAGCTGCGTGGTAAATTAAATTTGATTCAGGAGTGCACAATTATAAAATGATGGATTCATAAAATGTCATTTACATTAAGTTTAAGGGGATGCTTGGCGTGACGCCCAAACTCCGACAGATTTATTATTTTTTCGATTAAATGAGATTTACAAATATACGATTTACGAGGTATCAACACAATTACTACATATTTCTGCTGTGTCTTACCACACGCATATTTATATACAATTTGTCAAAAAAAGTAATCTTTTAAATTAGACTGAGGGGATCAATTATCTCGAAATGAGATGGAAATTTCAAAAGTGAGCAATTTTATTAGTATTGACCAATGAAATTAAATATTCTAGTGAATTTGCTCAGTTTTGTCATTTTCTCGTTTCAAGATACACAATATAGACCTTTTAAATTTAATTCTAACACGATTTACCATTACTTATTTATTTTACATTTAGCTCTGTCTTTATTTCGTCCATATAATCTGCAAAAACTTTCGACGAAATAAATGTTTCAGTGAAGTGACAGCTTTTTAATCACCATATTGAAATAACAATCGAGAAGAAAAAGTATAATTTCTTTATTTTTTTCTTATTTTTAGTACAAAATATATTCAAGCCAGATACATCAGCATATGTATTTCAATCGTGAAAAAGGAATTTTAATTCTGTGAAACCAATACAAAGTATATCTCATGTAATAAAAAAAAAGATTTTGTCGATAAAATAGACAGCATCAGTATTCTTTTAATATATTTTAAGTCGAGCGCCGGAAATTGAGTTTCATGGAAAAATACAAAAATAAGTCTTAATAATGGATGCGCCGTTATCTCGTCGTGTGTGAAAAGACGGAAGATGAAAAGAACTATTAGAAATTGGTTCCGTCTGTTATTTAGAAGATTTGTGCGATCCAAAAGGAAGGGCAAAGCGCTTGGCACGAAGGCGGAGGCCATTATCATTTCATCTGAGTCAAACGTGCCACAACGTCTGTATGACAAGATATCTGCAGTTCAATATCCAAAGGTGACTTCTGAGAAATGTGTGGATCCGTAGTTTATAGAATTCACAGCGGATGAAACTGTG
>Ga0157364_1000268_pt1 | contig 30815 bp, 24 predicted proteins | sample AttsexASBM2_FD_111476 | JGI IMG/M metagenome (GOLD analysis project Ga0157364, IMG submission 111476) | Fungus gardens microbial communities from leaf cutter ant in Ribeirão Preto, State of São Paulo, Brazil - Atta sexdens ASBM2 | ecosystem: Host-associated > Fungi > Mycelium > Unclassified ...
AAATGAAACTATTTGCCGGGACAGAATCCAGCTGGTCGCTGAGAGCGCTGCTCTGTATGGAGATTGCCGGGATACCCCCGGAACCGGGTATCTTTGACCTCAGCAACGAAGAGAGCAGGCGGGAACTCAAACGCTTATCACCGACCGGGCGGGTGCCCGTGCTCAGGGACGGTGATGTTGTTGTTTATGATTCACTGTCTATCACAGAGTACTTAAACGAAAGTAAACCCGGCTTACTGTATTCCGCAGAGGCAGCCTTACGGGCTGAGGAAAGGAGCTTATGTGCCGAATTACACTCAGGTTTTGCTGAGGTCCGCCGGCAAATGCCATTTGTTGCCTCCGGTGAAACGGCGCCGGTAGCGTTATCCGCGGAAGCGGAAGCAGAAATCGAACGTATCGGAATTATTTTTGCCGCGACCCGGGGTGGGTTCTACCGAGGAGAGACTCCGGGGGCAGTGGATGCCTTCTATTCAGTAATGGCATATCGTCTGGCCTCCTATGGTGTTCATTTCACGGGGCGGGCGGGGCATTATCAGAACGCCCTGACGGAATGGCCGTTATTCAGAAGATCTTTATCCCGTCTTTGCCCAAAAAAGATGTCCGGGGGACGTTGTCATCGTCGTTGATAACTATGACCGTGCCCCGCCAGAAACGGGGGGAGTTTGTTCTTCTGATTAATCCCCCGGTTGCCTGTGAACCATTCAACCGGGGGCAGTCATCAGCAGGGGGTCAGACGGCCTGCCGTGTTTGCTGATAAACCTGCAGGTTGACATATACTGCATTCAGGAGCGGTACGGGGACGGCGTGTGCATTGGCTCTGTCGACCAGGTCCCCGATGATCTGGTCTGCCTCCACAGAGAACCCCTGGTCTAAATCCCGGTACATGGAGGATGTGAGCGGAGTTTCGGGGTTACTCAGCATCTGGAGGGTACCGGCAATGACCGCCGGGCGTTGCTGATAGCCGCAGGCAGTGATCACGGCTAATACTTCACTGAACAGGCTCTGTAGCAGTACTCCGCCACCGGCAGAACGCACGACCTGTTGAGTGTTGCCCCTCGACAGGCAGGTCACGGCACCCAGCGTACTCAGCAGTAACCATTTTTCCCACATATCATTCTGAATGGTCATGGATAGCCGGTTATCAAACCCGCAGCCACTCAACACGGCATCCAGCTGACGCACGCGTGCTGAATCACTGCCGTCCTGCTCACCGTAGTAAAGCTGATGCAGCGCAGACATTTGCAGAATTTCACCTTGCTCATTCAGCGTGGAATGGATTTTACACAATCCCCCCAGCACCTTATCTTTACCGAACACCTCAGCCAGCGTGCTGATATGTCGCATACCGTTCAGCACCGGTAAAATCAGCGTCTGCTCACCGACCGCGGGGGTAATGTCATGGATGGCCTGTGAGAGCCCGAAACTCTTCACTGTGAGGAGGATCAGGTCAAACGGGCCACTGATCTCCCCGGCCTTTAGCAACTGTGGCTGTATCGCAAAACGTCCGGCATCAGCATGAACCACTAACCCGTGCTTTTCGAGAGCAGCAGCGCGTTTTTCACGGACCAGAAAGGTCACATCCCGCCCGTGACGTGCCAGGCAGGCACCGAAATAGCCGCCTGTAGAGCCGGCACCCACAACCAGTATTCGCATATTCCATCCCCTGTCATGTTTTAGTCTCAGGTTCTACCTTAAAAGGCGGACGCCAGAAACACCAGCCAGCAAGGTCAGAAATTATTACAATTCTGCAAGCGAAGATTTTGCAAGGTATGCGGGCTATCTCAGGGGATCTGGCAAAGATGTGCCTCCGGCGGCCAAAAAAGCCATATCATCGGTGCGGGGATCATCGTTAAAATAGCTAAAACAGTTCAGTACGGGATAATAAGTCATGAAGGATCAGAAAGCACCACTGCTGACAGTGGATAAGATCAACTACAGGGCCGGCGGGTCGCAAATCCTCGGTGATATTTCACTGACACTCAATGCTGGTGAGTTTACTCTGATCACCGGACCTTCAGGGTGCGGAAAGAGCACGTTACTAAAGATTATTTCTTCACTGATCAGTCCGCAGAGCGGGGAGATTACGTTAGGCGGTAAAAAGATTACGCACTATTCGCCGGAAGAGTATCGTCAGCAGGTATCTTACTGCGCACAAACCCCGTCACTGTTTGGCAATACGGTTGCCGATAACCTGCAGTTTCCCTGGATGCTGCGTCGCAAAACAGCCGATAACCAGCAACTGATCAAAGAACTGCAACGGTTTTCATTACCGGCAAACATGCTGGATCAACCGGTGACGGAGCTCTCAGGCGGAGAAAAACAACGTATTTCACTGATCCGTCATCTGCAGTTTTTACCTCAGATCCTGCTGCTGGATGAAATAACCAGTGCATTGGACGAAAAAAATAAACGCCAGGTGAACGATATTATTCATCACTATGTGCGTGAAAATAATCTGGCCGTCCTGTGGGTCACTCACGATGTGGATGAAATACGCCATGCAGATCATGTGATCCGCTTAACGCCTCCCTCCGCAGCGCAGGAAGGAACCCCCTCAGAAAATACAAAGGAAGACGCGAGTGAACCAGCATAATATCACCAATGGATCGCTTATTATGTCGCTGGCCTTAGTGCTGGTGGCGATTGTGATCAGTTACCGGGAAAAACTGGCACTGGAAAAAGATATTTTGTGGAGTATCTTCCGGGCCGTTGTACAACTGGTGATTGTCGGTTACGTATTAAAGTATCTGTTTGACCTGAACAATGCCTTTCTGACGGTATTAATGGTGCTGTTTATCTGTTTCAATGCGGCCTGGAATGCCAAAAAGCGCAGTAAATATATAGATAATGCTTTCCTGATGTCATTTGTCGCCATCACTACCGGTGCCGTCCTGACGTTACTGGTGCTGATGCTGACCGGGTCGATTGAGTTTCAGCCTATGCAGGTGATCCCGATAGCCGGAATGATTGCCGGTAACGGTATGGTTGCGGTCGGGCTTTGTTACAATAACCTGGGGCAACGATTTGCCAGCGGACAGCAGCAAATTCAGGAGATGCTCAGTCTGGGAGCGACCCCGAAGCAGTCGTCTGCGGGACTGCTGCGGGAAAGTATTCGTGCCGCGATGATCCCGACCATTGATTCAGCGAAAACCGTGGGGCTGGTTAGTCTGCCGGGGATGATGTCCGGATTGATCTTTGCGGGAATTGACCCGGTAAAAGCGATTAAATATCAGATAATGGTGACCTTTATGCTGTTATCTACCGCCAGTCTGTCGACTATTATTGCCGGCTATCTGGCCTACCGCCGGTTCTATAATGATCGCCATCAGTTGGTCATTAAATCCCCGCGCTAATGCTAATCTGCACACAGTAAAAACGCTCCGGGGGCGATGCTTTCCTTCCTCCCGGAACGTTGTCCTCTGATGACAGCACCGAAGAGTGCCAGGTCAGTCACAGAATATTCTGGTCCTGACTGTGCATGCCGGTGATCGTATTACGGTAAATCCTCTTTCCGAAGGTGACCGGATAACGGGCCACCGCTGGCAGAGCCATGCAGGGTGTTCTGTGTCCGGCGGGCAACCCGCCAGATCCGCAAAGCAGATAATTTTCAGAGTGAAATACCTTACGGTGTCACACTCCGGAATAACTGATTGCGGGCTTTTGAGGGCGATGTTAGTCTTCCGGGACGAAAACCGCATAAGTAACCGAATAATGTCCCACTTAGTACATCCAACACCAGAAGAAATAAAGAGCATCAGGGAAGAGCTTGGCCTGGGGCGTGCTGAGTTCGCCAGTGTGCTTGGGATGCCTGCTCACGGCGAACATACCGTCGGTGAATGGGAGTCCGGGCAGCTTATGCCTTCCGTAGCCAAACGGAAGGCTATCCTGAACATGGGTAAAAAACTGCAAAAACATGCACAGGAAGCGCCTTTCCGGCAGCCACCGCAGTCGGAAAGCCGGTTTACATTTATCGATCTGTTTGCCGGAATCGGCGGGATCCGCCTGCCTTTTCAGCGCCTGGGCGGGCACTGTGTTTTTACCTCGGAATGGGATAAATACGCCCAGAAAACCTATCTGGCCAATTACGGAGAAATGCCGGTCGGCGACATCACCCGGGTCAGGGCCACGGAGATTGCCGATCACGATGTGCTGCTGGGCGGGTTCCCCTGTCAGGCTTTTTCTCTCGCCGGGCGTAAGCAGGGCTTCAGTGATACCCGCGGAACCATGTTTTTTGAAATTCAGCGCATCCTGGCCGCGAAAAAGCCAAAAGCGTTCCTGCTGGAAAATGTTAAACAGCTTCGGGGACATGATAAAGGCCGCACCCTGAAAACCATTATCGATATTTTACAGGGTAAGCATGTGCAGGCTATTCCTGATGATGTCCCGATGAGTGAAGAGGCCCGGCGGGCATTGTCTGAAAAGCTGAACTACTGGGTCGATTTCCGGGTATTGCGTGCGGGAGATTTTGGCGCGCCTCAGAACCGTGAGCGGGTTTATATTGTCGGTTTTGATAAAGACTATTTCAGCGGTGTTGATTTCGACCAGGTCTTCCGGTGGCCGGAACCGCCTTGTACGCCGACCCGGGTGGGTGACATTTTACTGCAACCGCAGCAACTGGCGGCACTGATTGCCAGAAAAGGCAAAGACGTTTATACCCTGTCCGATAAACTGTGGCTCGGCCACCAGAAAAGGCGTTCGTCTCATAAGCAGCGCGGAAACGGCTTTGGTTACAGCCTGTTTAACGCTGACAGTGAGTACACCAATACTCTTAGCGCCAGGTATTATAAAGACGGTTCAGAAATACTGATTGAACAGCAGGCTGAAGGGAAAAACCCGCGAAAACTGACGCCGAAAGAGTGTGCCCGTTTACAGGGATTCCCCGATGATTTTATCGTTGATGCCGTTTCACATGGTCAGATTTATAAACAGTTCGGTAATTCCGTTTGCATGAACGTTATCGCTGCGCTGGCAGGACAGATGGTCAGTGCGCTGGAAGCCGCCAGCCGGTTACGTCGGGGCGAATGAGAAGGGCGGACCTCTGTTATTCGATAACGGTGCGAGGCACCGTATCGATATAACCTGCCTGAGGCCATGTTTTTTTCAGACTACAGAGCCACCATTGCCAGCGTACTGTCCGGCGCAATACGGCTGGTGGCAATAAACATCAGTGATATTCCCGGGGGCCGTCCAGGCCCGCCGGACAGCATCGATGACAGTGCCGATGAAATATTCGCAATGGCCAGTGTTATGCCACTGACTGTCCCTGCCGATGCCTTCGGCACCCTATGAATCCCTTCCGATCCGTAAACCTATAGCCATCACGTTGATTATCCGTCCGTCCGGAGCCTGCCTGAAGTGTTGCCATTAAACAGAGTGCGGTCAGCCGCAGGGCAGTGGCCCCGGCCGGGTGTGATGGCGAGGGTATCTATCGTTATCAGCCCTGCCGTAGTCGCATTTTTATGTCAGAAGAGAACCTTTTGATCACCTCCGGTACATTTCCGGCATCTTTCGGAATGCCATTGGCAGAAAATGCCCCGCAGAGGGAGTGCAGGTTTATGGATGCTAATTTATTTCCTGAGTTATTTTTATAAGCCTAAGGAGAAAAGACAGCATACAGAGGGGGAAGAAATGTCGGGATTTTTATTTCCATCGCCGGCGATGCAGACAGGAAATGCGCGCGACATTATAACCGCTATCTGGCTCCGCACCTTCTTTTAATAATGTTATTATTCATTGTGTTACGTTCAGTTTCTCCGGGGTTCGGGACACGGAATATCGTTTTTCTGTGCGGTGATTGTTCTGTCGTCCGGCAGTGTTATCGATAAATAAGGCAAATAAACAGACCCGCTTATGATCACGATCAATATGAGAGGGAGAGAATATCACCATCATAAACCCATTAAAGGTCACATGACGGGAAGCTGAAATGATTAAAGAAACTAAATTACCAAGAACGGTAACATCACCGAAAAAATTCTTTATTGGCACCGATATGTTGTCGAAAATCGATGACTTCGTAAAAGATTTTGGCGATAACACCCTGATCATTACCGATGAATTTATTCTGCCAAAAGTGCAGGAACAGGCATTGCCGGCCCTCCACGCTGCCGGACTGAAAGGATGTGCTGAGAAGTTCCGCTATGAATGTTGCCGGAAAGAGATCGACCGTCTTCAGGAATGTGTCCGTGCCAGCGAAGCGAATGTCATTGTCGGCGTCGGCGGAGGTAAAACGCTCGATACCGCTAAAGCGGTTGCTTTCTACCTGAAACTGCCGGTGGTACTGTTTCCGACGATTGCTTCTACCGATGCGCCTTGTACTGCTCTGGCGGTCATCTATACCGAAAGCGGAGAGTTTGACGAATATCTGTACTTACCGCAGAACCCGGACGTCGTGGTTGCCGATACTTCGATTATCGCAGCCGCCCCTTTGCGCTTCTTCTCCGCTGGCGTCGGCGATGCGTTAGCGACCTATTTTGAGGCCCGTGCCTGCTATGCGGCGGATGGCATTAACCTGGTGTTGCATAAACCGTCAAGAACCGGACTGGGGCTGGCTGAGCTATGCTACCGTCTGCTGAGTGAAAATATCGATGCAGCTATGGACGCTGTGGCTAACCACCTGACCACCCCGGCGCTGGAGCAGACCATTGAGGCGACGATTTATCTGAGTGGTGTCGGGGCCGAGGCGGGTGGTCTGGCGGCGGCCCATGCAGTCAATAACGGCATGTCAGTGGTGCCTGATCTGCATAAAGCGCAGCACGGTGAGAAAGTGGTCTTTGGCCTGCTGACGCAGTTGGTGCTGGAAAATGCCCCGCAGGAAGAGTGGGACAATGTGGTGCGTATTGTGAAAGCGGCAAAACTCCCGCTGACACTGGAAGATATGGGCCTGAAAACATTTGTCGAATCTGAATGGCGTGAAGTTGCGCGTATTGCCTGTGCACCGGGCGACACGATGAACAATATGCCGATGGAACTGACGGTCGATGATGTATATAACGCGATGGTGACTGCCAATACAATAGCGCACCGGATGAAAGGCTGATTTCTGCCTCCCGTCGTGATCCATCTCTGGGGTGGCCCGCGACGGTGAAATAGCTGTTCTGTGACCCCCGTCATCCTTATCCGCTGACCCTGAACCGGGCGGCGGATTTTTTTTGCCGCATAAACCGCAGTTCCTTTCCCGGGAGCAAATGCTTTCCTCCGTAAGCCGGCTTCACAGTCACTCACACCCTGATGAAAATATCGGCGTAAACTCGCGGTCGGATGATTCAGTCGCTGTTTTCGGTCTTCGTTTGTCGTCAGCCAGGGCATGACAAAACGTATCAGAGCGCACCGTCATTACGCCTTTCACCGCTGAATTGCTCATTTTTAGTCGCTATTTTGCGCTTTCCTGCCTCGCCATTTCCGGTCCGCTTTTTACTGTCACCGGCAATATTGATAAATAAAATCACCGAATGATCCGGCCGTATCACACGCCGGTGTGAACGGATTCTGCTGCCAGGTCATCGGTGCATGTCCATAACTCCCTGACGTTATGCAGAGCACGTTGGCGACATAACAGGCAGCAGGGCGAAAAAATCGCTCGTTAAAACATCATTTATTTCTGTTTGTATCTGAATGTAATGTTTTATATTGCAATTGATTATCGTTTGTAAAATAATTCTCATTATCATTTTTTAGGTAATGCAGTCTTATCTTTTCTGAGTCTTTTTTCAGGATGACATCACGACAGATAAGTCCCTGCACCGTCGGTAAGAGGAAGGCGAGTTTGTGTAGTCTGTGGATTCCTGAAGCCGGGGGGGAAGTCTCCGCCGCCGATGCACGGAGGAAAGCAACGGTTAATGTGTCTGTGATGATGTCTGTGGGGGTTCATGCACTGCTGATCTTTGCCATGATTTCTCATGCGCCCTCCCGGGTATTGATGAGCGGAGGCGGACAGAGCAACGCTTCTTCTGCCGTTCCGGTCTTCACCGCGGTACAGGTGAACCCGCAATCTCCCGAACGACTGCCACCGAAAGTATTGCCGGTGACTGTCGGGACCCCGGCACGATCACCATTACCGGTCAGTGAGCGCGGCACAGTGGCCTTGCCGGCCATGAAAAAGATCCCACACGCCTCAGAGAAGCCTTCCCGGGCGGTGCGGGCAGCGCATTCCACCGGAAAAAGTGTCGCGGTTACCCGGCCCCGGGTGGCCGGCAGAATACAACCTGTTTCTGTTCAGCGACGACCGCCCGGGGTGACGAAACCCCGGCTTGCCAGCAGGGCAATGTCTGACGGAGCTTCCTTGGAAAATATTGCCCGGGTTCCCCCGGAAAATGCCGGTACCGGTAATACAGCGACGACCCGTGCAGGTGCCGGGGAACATCCTCATGCCACCGTCAAAGCCTTAACCCGCAGGGTCAATTATCCGCAGCGTGCGAAAGCGTTGGGCGTCGAAGGCAGAGTAAAACTGCGCTTTGATGTCACCGCGGACGGTACGGTTACTCATGTCCGGATCACAGAAGAAAATCCCGCCGGTGTATTCAGCGGAGGACTTTATAAAGATATCGCCCGCTGGCGTTATCAGAAGGGGGCTGCGGCCGAAAATCAGACCGTCACGATAATTTTTAAACTCAGTGGGGCGGTGGCTCTGGCGGATTAATAAATTTTTATCACATAACATCTTTGGGAATACTTCGTGGGAAACAAAATAACCTTTATCGCGGCAATAGTTTTATTGCCGGGGGCGGCGTTCGGCCTGGAAAATAATCGTGCTGATACAACGCCGGAGGAGCAGACACAGGAAGATACTATCCTTGTACGTACGACGCCGACCAGTCAGTCGATGGGAACGCAGATACTCGATAAAACACAGATAAACCAGTTTCCGACCGGAAACGGGAGTGTGCCAGAGTTACTGAAACATAATCCCGCGGTCCGGTTTGCTAATACTACCGACAGCAGTACCACCCCCGGAGAAATCGCGCCGGAAAATGTCTCTTTCCACGGTGAGAAATTTTATAACAACAATTTCACCATTGACGGGCTATCGAATAATAATACGGTGAATCCCGGGGCTAATGGCGGCGAATTCTCCGCAACCCCGGACGGGTATTCTCCCACCGATTTGCCCGCCGGCGGGACGCAGTCCTTCTGGATAAATTCCGAACTTATCGAACAGTTAGAGGTATTTGATAGCAATATCTCGGCCAGATATGGCGGATTCACCGGCGGCGTGGTCGATGCGCGGCTGAAAGACCCGCAAACCGGACGCGCCTCCGGCCGGATAGCCTACCGCACCACACGCTCCGCCTGGACCCGCTATCATATTGATGCGGATGAGGCAGAAGATTTTGATTCCGCGACCAGCCTGACCAGTCAGCCGAAATTCAGAAAAGAAACCTATTCTGTTTCTGTGAACCAGCCACTCAGCGATAACGCGGCCCTGTTGTTCGCCTATAACCGTCAGCAATCGACAATCCCGTATTACCAAAGTTACCTGGGGGAGTGGAGCAACCAGAAACGGCTGTCAGAGACCTATTTACTGAAAGGCACCTATCTGGCAGATAATGGCGACACCTTCCGACTGACCGGCATGTATTCGCCGCATTCTTCGGAATATTATAAAGCCAACGTGAAAAACGGGGCCTTTACCAATACGGGGGGCGGCTACCGTCTGAATGCGGAGTGGGAGCATCTGACCGGATGGGGGAAAGTGACTAGCCTGGCGGGTTATCAGTATGAACAAAATAAGATTTCTCATCAGTCAGATCAGTTACTTACCTGGTATAAATCGTATGCTTCGGCGGGATTTGTGTCAGATGCCATTGACTGGGTCAGCTCACCGGCCACTAAAAATTATCAGACGGCATTGATCGGCGGTTACGGCACCTATTCCACAGAGAAACGCACTCTCACGCTGAAACAGGATTATGAACTGAATCCGCTGATGTCGGGACCGGTGGCACATCAGGCAGATGCTGGCTGGGAGATTGACCGCTACAGTGCCCGGTATCAACGGTTTAATGATGTCACCCTGTCCCGGGGAATAGCGACCGTGGATACCGGAGTTGTTTGTCAGTCCGGTGATATTTACTGCATCAATGGCGAGCAATATTTTAAAAACCTGACGGTTTACCCGGCGCGGGAAGTCGCCGCCAGTTATACGGATTATGCGTTCTATTTTCAGGACAGCATGAGCGTAGGCAAGCTGGAAGTCACGCCGGGCGTCCGGGCTCAGTATGATGATTTCCTGAAAAATCTGACTCTGGCACCGCGTCTGGCCGCTTCTTATGATCTGTGGGATGACCATTCCACCCGTCTGTTCGGCGGAGCCAACCGCTATTACGGCCAGAGCCTGCTGGCGTATCAGTTACGCCAGGGGATCAGCAGCTATTCGGTACGGACCCGCAGCAGTGCTTCCGGGGCCTGGAGTGACGGAGAGCTTAAAACCGCTTCCATTGATTATGCCACTTCATCCCTGAAAACCCCTTACAGTGATGAGTTATCACTGGGCCTTTCACAGCGAGTGCTGAACTCGGTATGGACCCTGAAATGGGTTAACCGTCAGGGGAAAGATCAGTTTGGCCGACAGACGGTAACGAATGATGCCGGTGAGCGGGCTTATATTCTGGCGAACAATGCCAGAACCCGTGGCAATACCTTTTCACTGACCGGCGAGCCAGTCAGCCCGAAAACCTTTTCCTGGGGTGAAATGCGCTGGTCGGCGGGAGCCAGTTATACAAAGAATAAATCCAGCTCACAAAGTTATTACGATGTCAGCGATACCGATGACAATAAAGTGATCGTCGGTGGCCGGTTAATGGATAAAGGCGAAATGGATGCGCTGGATTTCAACACCCCCTGGACGGCTTTCGTTAACCTGAATACCTACTTCCCTGCATTACGTCTTAACTGGAACCAGAATCTGGGATATACCGCCGGATACCGTGGCTATACCACCACGTCTGTCAGTTGCCCGGCAGAGGGCAGTGTCTGCGGAAATTATGAAGGCAATGCCACCCGTTATGACCAGACCCGATACAAAGATTATTTCTCTTATGACTGGCACTTCAGTTACCTGCAACCGACCTACGGGCAGCAGAGCATTGAGCTGACGCTCGATGTGATTAACGTACTGGATAATGTTATCGCCGCCTCCCAAACCACCGGCAGCAGCAGTAAAACGGTGACATATAAAACGGGTCGTCAGTTCTGGCTGGGTGTGGCTTACAACTGGTAACCGGCAGGTTTTTTTACGAAATAGTCATGCCGCAAGGCTGCGGCAGAGGATAGTCCTGGAATGAAACAGATGAAGTGGGTAGTGATTTTTCTGTCAGTGTTTACCAGTTCATGGGGGATTGCGGGGGAAAAACTCAGCGGTTTTCCCCGCATTATTGAAGGTCAACTGGCTAACGGCTTCAGTTATACCCTGGTGCCGATGGAAGGCTATCAGCACCGGGTGGATATCCGGCTGAGTGTCGATGCCGGGTCACTGGATCAGCAGGCGAATGAACCTGCTGTCGCGCATATGGTTGAGCATATGGTGTTCCGCGGCAGCCGGCAGTATCCGCAGGGGGTCGCCAGTCTGTTACAAAGCCACGGCTGGCAACGGGCCCGCCAGTATAATGCCATGACTAACTATGAGCGTACGCTGTTTATGATGAGTCCGCCCGATGGCAGCGCGGGCATTCCGCTGGCGATGAAGGCGCTGAGCCAGATGACCGGGGCGGCCAGTATCACCGATGCGGATTTACAAAGTGAGCGGCGGATCATTATGGAGGAATGGCGGGGACAGCTGGGGGTCGCCAGCCGCATGAATCAGCAACGGGTTGCCGCTCTGCGGGAAGGGTCACGGTATCCGTCCCGGCCACCGATTGGCGATGAAAAGTCTATTCAGGATACCGGTGCCGGGGCACTTCGCCAGTTTTATCAGCGCTGGTACCGGCCGGGGAATATGCGGTTACTGATCATCGGTGATTTTGATGTGCAGCAGGCCCGGCAGTTGATCACCGACGCCTTTCAGGACATGCCTGCTGCGCCGGTCAGCGCCAGAAACTACTATGAACCGGTGCTGGCAAACCAGCTACGGGTAGTCCGGCTGCAGGACAGTCAGAGTGGCAATAGCCAGGTATCGCTGGTCAGCCGGTTCTCGCCGGGGCCGGACACTACGTTAACGCAGCGGCTGGTCAGCCAGATAGCGCTGCAGGTGCTGACACGTCAGTTACAAACCTCCGGGCCGGACGTTCAGGCCACCGGCAGTCGTATTATTGTCCGCAAATCGGCTATTGGCAGAGACACGCAGGCACTGGGATTATTTGTGGATGTAACGCCGGGTCAGCATCAGCAAGGTCTGACCCGCCTGCTGCGTGAACGTGAACGTTTTCTGCGCTATGGTGCCGATCCCGCAGATATTGCCGACGAACGGCAGGCCATCCGTGAAGCAGCGACAGCAATGGCAGCCCGGCCGGAACAGCGTGACTTTAGCGGGTGGGTCCGTGAACTTTCTGTCCGCTGGGAGCAGAAACAGCCATTCACTGACAGTCAGCAGCGGGGTAAAGCCATCCTTTCACTGACGGACAGCATTACTGACGCGCAGGTTAATCAGCAGATCACGGACTGGCTGCTGGCCGGCGATCAACTGGTGCAGTTCGGGATCCCGGGGAGACGCATGGCCAGGCTGCCGGACTCTCAGGAGGTACGCCGGCAGATGGCGGAGGTGGCTACGCTCGCGTTATCGCCGTATCGCCGTCCCCCTGCTGCAGTGTTACCACAGCTACCCGCGGTCACCGGGGCCGGTTCCCTTAACGCGCTGAAAATCTATCCTGAACAACAGACCCGTCAGTGGACACTGAGTAACGGCGATACCCTGGTGTGGCTGAAAACACCGCTGGCGAAAGACCGGGTCTATTTATCGGCCACCAGTCCGTCCGGCTTTCTGATGCAGGGGCTGGATCGCTGGCAGTCACAGCTTGCCGGTCAGATGATTAAGCAGAGCGGCCCCGCGGGATGGCGGACAGGTGACTTCGGGCGCTGGAAAAAGGAACATTCGGTATCCTTGCTGATCACCCAGCAGCCGGACGAATTACTGATTGATTCTGTCGGCACCGCGCGGGACCTCGAAAATTTGCTGGCTATCAATCATCAAATACAGGTCAATGCGGGGATCGATCCGCAGGTTCGTGGCGAGAGTATGATGCAACTCCTGCGTCAGCAGGCGACCCGGGCGCAGTCTGACAATGGTGATCGCGAGTTACAGATCTACCGTTTACGCTACGGACTGCCGGATACGGGCGCGGCGGCGGATACCGGACGGCTGAGCAGGACAGAAAATAGCGAATTTCTGCAGCAGTGGCGACAGACGGTCAGGGTACCGATGACCTGGTATCTGGTGGCGGACGATGTGCCAGAGCTGGTGCCACTGGCGGCCCGGTATCTGGCGACCATCCCGCGGGGTAAACCCCGCCGGCTGACCCGCGAATTACCGGTCAGTGGTTATGATGACTGGGTGAGTGAAACGAATGCAGAGCCGCGCGCGACGGTGAATGCCTGGAGTTTTACCTCCCGCCGCTGGTCCCCGGAAGACGCTGTCCGGTTGAACGTTGCGCAGAACCTCGCGACTCAGGCATTAAAATCCAGCCTGCGTGATGACGCATTAGGGGTTTACCGGCTGCGGTTCAGCAGTACCCTGAACGATCGCCACCAGCGGATTGAGTCCGCGCTGAGTTTTACCACGGCGCCGCAAAGGGCCGGGGAGTTATGGCAGCGTGCATTACAGGTCTTCAGACAACTGCCGTCACAGATCACACCGCAGCAGGTGGAGGAGCAACGTCGCCAGTTTGAGCTGGCGGAACAGTCACGCAGCGGGGATATTTACAGTCTGCAAAAGCGGCTGATCCTCAGTTACCGCCATTACCATGATCCCCGGTATCTCTCTGAGGTCAAAGGGCTGGCGGCAGCTATACAGACGGATAAGGTACGGGAGATGGCGGAATTACTGGTCAATCCGCTGAACCTGAAGGTATTTATCGGTTTACCGAAGCCCGTTGCGGAGGAAAAAGGGCCGTAAGGCGGTGACTCTGGCTGGCGGGCAGGAAGAGCCTGCCGGTCATGACCGGAGCGTTCGTTCGGGTGCAAAGAAAAATGTTCCGGGGTCAGCGTTTATGGGTGCCGGGTTTAAGGCCGCGATGTAATTCCTGCAGACGTTTCATCGATTTTATCGTGCGCTGAGAGGCCGACGACGCGACGGATAATACCAGCATCTCCAGGCATACCAGCACCGTTCCGTGCAACGGGATCTTACCGTTTTCTCCCCCGCGCGGGACCTGGATCACCACATCCGCTTCCTGAGCAAACTTCGAGTCCATTGCGTTGGTCAGCAGGATCACCGGATTCCCCAGCCGTCTTGCTTCCCGCAGTGTGGTCATACCTTCCCGGTGCGCTGACTTCTGGGCCATCATGATCAGTACATCGCCGCGTTGCAGGGTCAGTAACTGTTCTGCAAGGCCAATGCCCGAGCGGTTAAGCGATACACACGGCAGACCGATACGGTTAAATAAGCGGGCAGCATATTCGGCGAGGATCCCGGAGGCGTTAATACCGAAAATCGCGGTCTGGCGGGCTTCCAGTAACAGTGAAACCGCCCGCGACAACGCAAGACGATTTTCCGGAGAGGCAAGCACTTCACAGGTATGTTTATGACCTTCCAGCACAAAATTGATACTCGACTGGGTATCACAGGTAAACTCACTCACCGTGGAGCTCATTTTATCGGCGGAGTTCATTACCGGTTCAAACCACAATTCGAGGGTTTTTTTCAGGTCACGTAACCCGGCGAACCCCAGTGCCTGTACCGCACGGACCACCGTGGCATCCGAGGTGCTGGTGGCTGCTGCAATTTCCAGTGCGGTCGCTTCCAGAACAGTTGCGCGGTGTTCATTAATATAATAAAGAACATTCTGCAGGCTGGCAGACAGTTGTGGTGCCCGACTGCGTAAACGTTCACCGTAGACATCCACCCTGTGTTTATTTTTCTTCTGTTCTTTCATTGTCCGTTCCGCTTATTTCGCGCCAGAGACAGCCAGCCCTGCAATCTGAGACTGAACCACGGCCGCCATCAGGCTGAGTGCCGCAAAGGTATTTGAAATAGCCTCATCACGTGAAACCATCACATAGTGGCCTTTCTGACAGGCCGTCAGGAAATTACACCAGCCCGGCATCACGGCATTCATTGCCGCGATTTCATCTGCCGGAGTCCCACCGGTATCACTACGCCAGGTATCAAACACCAGATCCGCATCCAGATCCGGGAGTCGCTCGGCGCTGACATTCATACGGCCGTCTTCAGGAATATTGTTGATCAGGGCAGGGAAGGTCAGGCCGGCATCACGCAGCACTTTCCCCAACGAATGGTAGCTGTGCATAACAGCAATTTTACCGTTATTGGCCTGCAGCACGGAGACCGTTATCTTACGACCGCCAATGGTCTGTTTCAGTTGTCTGATTTCATCCTGATACCGGGCCTCCAGGCGTGACAGTTGAACCTGGGTACCGGTCAGTTGTGCAAGCTTACTGTAAATCCGTGGCGCACCGCCTTTCAGATGGTCAATACTGACGGTCGGAGCAATTTTCTCAAGCTGTTCAATCGAGGCGCTACGGCCCGGTTCGGTAATAATCAGGTCCGGTTTCAGTGCGGCAATGGCCTCGATATCAATATCCGAGGTACCGATAAACCGGATCCCTGAGTCATTAAAATCAACGCCGGTTAACAGCCGTGCGGAACGCAGTGTATGACTGCCATCCGGTAACGTCCGGCCATGACTGCCGACCGGGAAAACCCCCAGCTCGATTAACGGGATAGTGATGTCCAGATCATGCAGTGACACGATCCGTTTCGGGTGCAGTGGTACGGTCACCGTTCGTCCGGTATCGTCGGTGAACTGCTGAGTCTGCGGCGCAGCGATGACAAAGGTGCTGATAAATAACAGTAAAACAGAAAGAATACGCATAATTATCCTTACACATCAGAATTTGTCCCTGCGTTGCCAGAGCAGTAACAGGAAAAACGGGCCACCGAGTAATGAAATCACGATACCGGCAGGCAACTGTAATGGGGCAAAGGCCAGTCTTCCCACATTATCGGCCAGTAACACCAGCACTCCGCCACAGACAGCACTGCCACTGAGCAGGGCCGACTGGCCGCCGCGGAACAGCATGCGTGACAGGTGCGGGGCCATCAGCCCGACAAAGCCGATACTGCCGACACAGGAAATACAGGTTGCCGTCAGAATGACCGGGGCGATAAAACGCAGCAGGGTTAATTGCGATAACCTGACACCCAAACCGGTGGCCGCGGCATTCCCGAGCAACGCAATATCTGAAGCACGGGCGGTGAGAAATAACAGCAATATGGCCGGGATCCCCCAGCAGAGGGAAATCAATAGCAGTGGCCAGCTGACCGTATTCAGACTGCCCGCCATCCATAACATCACGGTCTGAACCTGCCGGACATCGGCAGTGGTCATAAAGACCCCGATGGCGGCCGCGAATATCCACGAAATACCGATACCGATCAGAATAAAACGGGGCCTGGAAAAATCTCTGCCCAGCAGGACGACTAATGCCGAGACCAGCAAGCCCCCGGCCATCCCGGTCACCGGTTGCCAGAGCATGCCCAGAGCCGGGAAGAAGAGGATCTGCGTCAGTACCACAATACTGGCACCTTCCTTCACCCCCAGCAGTCCCGGGTCTGCCAGGCCATTACGGGTAATGGACTGCATGGCAGCCCCGGCCATCCCCAGCATTGCGCCGACCGTGACAGCCATCAGCAACCGGGGGAGCCGGACTCCTCTGACGATAAACAGAGAGGGGTCATGAACCTCCTGCGGGTAAAACAGTGCCCTGGCGACACCGGATACCGGTACCTGCAGGCTGCCATGACTGATGCCGAAGACCAGTAACAGTAAAATCAGCAGCAGGAAGAGTGCCAGCCGGACAAGGGTGGCGGGCCTGAGCAGAACAGACCACCGGCCCTGACGGAGTGCTTTCCAGCCGACGGCACGCAACAGGGGGCTCATTTAAAAAACCTCGAGGCAATAAAGATAAAGACCGGCGCCCCGGCGAGGGCGGTCATTACGCCGGTGGCCAGCTCCTGCGGGGCTATCAGCGTGCGTGCGGCAATATCGGCAACCAGCAGAACCAGCGCGCCGCACAAAGCACAGCACGGGATAGCCTTACGCACATCTTCTGTCACCAGCCGCCGCACTACATTCGGGACAATCAGCCCGACGAAACCTATCGGCCCGGCCAGAGAGACAGCCGCACCACTGAGTAACGCAATGGCGAAAATGGACAAAATACGGGTACGCCGCAGATCCACCCCTAACCCGCGGGCCAGGTGATCTCCCAGCGCCAGAGCATTCAGCGAAGGCGCCAGCCATCCCGCCAGCAGGATAGCCAGAGCCACCGGGATAGCCGCCGCCTGTACCCCCGGCCAGCTTAATCCGGCAAGATCACCGGCAAGCCAGGTGCGCATGTCCATCATGGTCTGCTCATCCAGTAACAGTACCGTGGCGGTCAGTGAGGAGGCGAAAGCAGACAAGGCCACCCCGCAGAGTGTGACTTTCATCACCGTCAACCCGCTGCGTCCGGCGGAGGAGAAGAGGATCACCAGACTGAACAGCAGTGCAGCACCGCCTGCCGCGACCAGCGGCCGGATGCCAGGCAAGGTGAGCCAGGTCGCGCCACAGGCCGTACTCATGACCACCGCCAGCGCGGCCCCGGCGTTTAAGCCAAGAATATGGGGCTCACCTAAGGGATTGCGGATCACCGACTGTAACAGCAATCCGGCAACGCCTAAGGCACTGCCAATCAGTAATGCGGCAATCAGACGTAACAGGCGAAGTTCAACCACAACATGATGATTGAAATTGTGCGGGTCATAAGCGACCAGTGCCCGGACGACCGTTTCCGGTGAGATATACCGGGCACCGATAGCTAAGTCAAACACAGAGCAGACGGCCACCAGCAAGGCAGTTAACAGCAGACTCAGCAGGTAACGGGACTGGCGATGGCGGAACAAAGGGGCGGTTCCGGTCATTATTGTGAACTCTTCATCGCAGGAAAGGGCATAAAGAAGGGTTTGCCGGTCTGCGGGTTGATCGACATCTGAACATCCAGGTCAAACACGGATTGGATCAGCGACGGAGTACAGGTAGCAGGGTCGTCGGTGACAGCGCACAGTTTGCCCTGTTTCAGGAACACCAGAGTATCTGCGTAATTAACGGCAAAATTCAGGTCGTGCAACACCATGATAACCGTCCGGTTGTGGTACCGGGTCAGATCACGCAGCAATTCCAGGATGTCGACCTGATAACGCAGATCGAGAAAGGTGGTCGGCTCATCCAGCAAAATTGTCGGTGTCTGCTGGGCGAGTGTCATGGCTATCCAGCATCTCTGACGCTGACCGCCGGAAAGATTTTCTACCTGTTGGTGCGCCAGAGATTCGGTGCCGGTCAGGCGCATCGCTTCTGTCACCGCCTGTTCATCGGCCTCTGACCACTGGCGCAGAAAACCCTGCCACGGGAAACGTCCCCGCGAGATCAGTTCTGCGACGGTCAGCCCCTCAGGCAGCAGCGGGGTTTGCGGCAGAATGCCCAGCTGACGTGCTACCTGACGGGCAGGCTGCTGATGGATAGCCTTACCATCCAGGATGACCTGTCCGGCGTGCGGGGTGATCATCCGCGCGATACTGTTGAGTAATGTTGATTTTCCTGAACCATTGGCACCGGCCAGTATGGTCATTTTACCGGGCGGAAGGCTCAGGCTGATATCATCAATAATTATCTTTTTCTGGTAACCGGCACGCAGGTTTTCGACCTGTAAACCTCGTGTTTCCATGGTAGGGGGGGCCTGCTGTGGCATGTTAACTCCTGCGTCAGACCCGGAACACACCGACGATCATCAGAACGCAAATAGTAATAAGTATCATTCTCCCTTCAATTTTGCTTGGGTGCTATGTAGTAGTCAAGAAAAATATAAGGTTATCAGATGTCCGACAGGTAAAAAGGCGATGGAGTGACATTATCGTGAATGACGATATATTATTATATATATCATATGGTTAAATTTAATTCCGATTGCGGATCCCCGTAAATATATTCGTATTATGCTGTAGCTAACCGTTAATACTTTCATTTACTACTACATGATAATTTCTCCTGAATGGCCCCCGGAGAAATTATCATCTGCAGAAGATCCCCTACCAGATCACGACATGAGAAACCGAACCGCTTACCGGCCGTGATATCGGGCTTGTGTATCGCGATACCAAAACGCAGTCCCGGTCATTACCGCGGGTGACTGCCATTCCCGGAATGGGCGGGGATCCAGCTGTTGGCGTTATAATGCATCATGCCAGCCTGGCGTCAGAGCCCGAGTGAGCGTAAGAAGAGATCAAGAATGGCATTGGCGCGGTGGCCTTTTCGGGTCGCTGCCGCGATGGTGGTGGTAAAAAACATCTTATCCGGATTAATCGCCCGCATCCTATGTTTCTCAAGCCAGGTAGTTGCATAATGGTCAGGCAGAAAGCCTACAAATTTTCCGGTCAGGATCAGAAAGGCTATCCCTTCACGGTCAGTCGCGGTGGCATTGCAGTTAAGCTGCTGGTGTAAACCGATAGTTTCTGCGGTCATCCGGTAGCCGGGGGCGACGGCATCCGCAGTGCTCAGACGGGCGCTGTCAACATTCTCCGCCGTATCGAATAACGGGTGAGCATGACTGCAGTAAAGGCTGGATTTCTCTTCATAGAGAGGATAATAGTTGAGTGTCGAGAGCGGGGTGATCATAGGCAAGGCGCCTGCATGAAGACGTCCGTCCATCAGGCCTCTTTCAATCTCAGCCGGCGTGCACATACTCAGATTAATGCGGATTTCCGGGCCGCGGGTACGCAGTTCCTGCAATGCTTCCGTGATCCGCATCATCGGCTGCGTCACCAGGTTATTAATAATACCCAGTTTAAATTCACCGCGTATCTGCTCATGCATCTGATTCACCTGCTGACGAAAAAACTCTACGGAGGTCATCATGGTTTCGCTCAGCCGCAGAATTTCTCTTCCTTCATCAGTCAGCGAAAATCCTGCCCGTCCGCGTTGACACAGCCGCATACCTAATCGCTGTTCCAGGTCACCCATATGTAAGCTGATCGCGGAACGGGTGATCCCCAATAATCCTTCTGCCGCAGAGAAACTGCCACAGTCAGCGACTGCTTTAAAAATTCTCAGCAGCTTAAGGTCAAAATCGGTCACCTGGTTCAATGCTTTTTTCTTCATTTACGTGAGTAATCTGATATCTGAAGGGGAGTTATTATTGATTTAACCTGCGAATCAGTGAATTGCAAACGGTTTTACGATAACAGGCGATGGGTGAGCCCTGTTATCACTTTTTCAGGTTAGCGGAAGTTGCTGTCTTTATATTTTAAAACAGAGGGTTATTCTCTTTTTATCTGATTTTCCGCAGGGGGGGACTGAGCGAACCCAGTGACTTTGCTGCCAATGCATTTCCTGATATGTTTTCTGAAGAATTAACCGACAGGACGTAACCTTAAATGTCCGGCGTGGCCGGCATCAGGGCAGGGCAGCGACACGGGGGATCCTCTGAGCTGTCTCCGGTTGTTCCGGTCCCGGTGAGCAACACTACAGAGCAATCCCCGGAATATGTTAAACACAGCCCTCCGGGCACAGTGACTGCCGGAAGCTTTGCTGCAAGAAAAGGTCATCACTTATACAGAATCTTAACCTGAGACAGGAGTCTGCTATGCCGATACCCGTGCTGGAAACATCGCGATTATTGTTAACCCCGCTGGTCAGTGAAGATGCAGTGCAGATCCAGCAATGTTTTCCGCGCTGGGAGATCGTCCGGTATCTGACAGGGACTGTCCCCTGGCCCTATCCGGATGATGGTGCAGAGGTTTACGTCAACTCCATTGCCCTTCCGCAAATGGAAAAAGGGCAGGCATGGTGCTGGACGGTACGCCGAAAGAGCACCCCGGAAGAACTTATCGGGCATATCTGTTTATATGATATACCCGATAATAACCGGGGTTTCTGGCTGGTGCCTGAATATCAGGGGCAGGGCTATATGCGTGAAGCCAGTATTGCGGTCACGGATTTCTGGTTCAATACCCTGGAGCGGGACGTTTTACGGGTACCGAAAGCCGCGGATAACCGTCGTTCCCGGGCAATCTCCGAAAGCAGTGGCATGCGGCTTATCGGGACGGAAGAGAAACACTATGTCAGCGGCTGGATGACGTCTGAATTATGGGAAATCACCCGCGATGAATGGAATGCCCGCTTTCGGCGGTCTGAGGCCCGGTAATTTACAGGCTCCCGGCAGGGGAAGGGATGACTGCGGTATATAAATTCCGGTGGGGCGGGGTGCCACATTCTGTCGTCATCGTAATGACGCCGCAGTCAGCAGGTTACGGTGACAAAAAATGAAAAACTGTCCGGTGTTTGTTATCGACTCTGTGGTCAGGTTATCGCTTACCCGTGTAGAATAGCCATACTCAGATAAGGTGCATCTTCTCAGCAGGAAGGCACACCGGCTGTCTTCAGCAAAATCCGACATCGTCTTTTTATAAAAGGTAACACTGGCAATGGCTTTTATTCCAAAAAACTACGCGCGGCTGGAAAGTGGCTATCGTGAAAAAGCACTTAAAATATATCCGTGGGTCTGCGGGCGCTGTTCCCGGGAGTTCGTTTATTCCAACCTGCGGGAGTTGACGGTTCACCATATCGATCACGATCACACCAATAACCCGGAAGATGGCAGTAACTGGGAGCTATTGTGCCTCTATTGCCACGATCATGAACACTCGAAATACACAGAAGCCGATATGTATGGCACCCGCGTTGTCGCGGGCGAAGATGCACAAAAAGATATGGGTGTGGCGACGTTTAACCCTTTTGCCGATTTAAAGTCGATGCTGAATAAGAAAAAATAGTCCCGATCCGGCGGCGGGCGTCACCGGTAATATTCAACTTTCCTTAAAAATTTACGCTGAGCCGTCACCCTAACGCCTGGGTGACGATAGCAAAAGTTGAGCATTGCCTTTTCTCTGCCGGTCGGCGACCTTTATACATCACTATCGGGATGCTGACAGGGGTGAACCCAAGATCCTCCAGCCAGCGTGCCAGCGATGCATTATCCGTAATATCAATGCGGAGCACCAACCCGGCGGCGTCGGAAAAAAATTGAGAAATAAGCACTTTCGCTTGCTCAATATTACTGGCAGCGACCGGTCCGATAATGACTCCCCGGCCAAACTTCCGGTAACCGGCAAAACCGATAATTTGCTGATGTTTATCCAGTAAGACAATCGTTTTTATTCCATCGGTAAGGATTTGTTCGATTAATTCAGTGCGCAGCAGGCCAGTGGAGAGATAATCCAGTGCTGTCAGTGTTTCTTTATCTGACGGATACGCCAGACGTACCGATAACGGTTCTGGAATATTACACGCCTGTATTTTTGGTAACGGGTTGCTCAGGTACTGAGTCACAATCCCGGCGTCCTTAAAACCGAACTTTTGATAAAGTCCTTTACCCATTGCTGTTGCATGAAGACGCACCTGGTAACCCTCCAGGCAAGACATTATCTTTTCCATCACAAGAAACCCGATACGCTTTCCCTGCCAGTCCGGAGAGACAATCACCATCCCCACGGTGGCGGCACTACTGCCCCAAAGCCAGTAAAGTGCGCAACCCACGATCCTGCCATGGATTTCGGCTATCCATCCTTGCCCGGACTGAAACATGAACTGCCAGTCTTCAGGGCGATGTGACCACCCCACCAGAGACGACAAGCGATGGACGGCAGGTAAATCCTGCCATGTCATTTTACGAAGATGTAATGGGTCATCGACAGTGGGCAAAAGCAGGTTCATTTCCTCTGTATTCCTGATCAGGCTATTTTCCTGCATGTCTCACAGCGGGTCGGACGCGAGCCGCCAAGGATCCTTTTTAAAAACTCCTGTGTTCTGGGCTCTTGTGGGTTACCCAAAACCTCTCCGGCTGGCCCCTGTTCGACAATACGGCCGCTGTATAAAAAACAGACTCTGTCCGCCACTTCACGTGCAAACTGCATTTCATGAGTGACCACGATCATGGTCATACCTTCATCCGCTAATGTACGCATAACCTGCAACACGTCACCCACCAGTTCAGGGTCTAAGGCGGAAGTAGGCTCATCAAACAGAATCGCTTTGGGATTGAGGGCCAACGTTCTGGCAATCGCGACGCGTTGTTGCTGTCCTCCGGACAGTTGAGCGGGCCATGCCGATAATTTATCAGCAAGTCCGACCAGCCCGAGCAACTCTATTGCACGTTTCTGTGCGATATCCCGGGGCTCGCCATTCACATGGATAGCCCCCTCCATGACATTCTCCAGCACCGAGCGGTGAGGAAACAGATTAAAGCGCTGAAACACCATGCCGACCTGACGGCGCAGGTTATTAATGCTTTTATCTTTGTTATTGACTCGTTGTCCCAGAACGCTTATTTCTCCACCCTCATAGGTTTCCAGTCCATTAATACACCTTAATATCGTCGACTTACCGGAGCCGGAAGGGCCAATCAGGCAGACCACTTCCCCTTCTGCCACGCTGAAATTCACCCCTTTAAGGACTTCAACCTGGTCAAAGCGTTTATGGACATCTTTGATTTCAATCATCTTAAGCTCCTTTCACTCGTCGTGCTTCCAGTCGCTTGGTCATCGCCATCAGAGGCAAGCTCAGCGCCAGATAGAGTAGCGCTACCAGAGTATAAACAGTGGTATTGTCAAACGTTGATGCTGCAATCAATTGCCCCTGACGCGTTATTTCTGTCACCGCAATGGTGGAAGCCAGAGCCGAATCCTTGAGCATCATTACCAGTGTGTTGCTATAAGGGGGTAATGCTATATGGAATGCCTGAGGTAGGATCACCCGGCACATGGCTTTTCTGAAACCCATCCCCAGGGAGCGTGCAGCTTCCAGTTGTCCACGGTCTACCGCTTCTATTCCGGCCCGGAATATCTCTGCAATATAAGTTGAATAACAGAAGGCAATCCCGATAACGCTGGCTTCGAAAGAGGTGAGGGTGATACCTACATCCGGGAACACGAAATAGATATAGAACAGGACCACAATCATCGGTAATCCACGGGTGATATTAATAATGACTGATACCGGCCAGTGGATGATGCGCCAGGGACACATTTTTCCTGCTGCCCAAAGCAGCCCAAGAGGGGTGCTAATCACCAATGAAATAACAGTGATATAGACCGTCATCTCTGCGCCTTTTAGCAGAAATGGCAGATAGGTATGAACATTGCTCCAATCCATATGTCACTCGCTCTTTTTTTGGTCTTTGGTGGGCAGGGAAATAAATCCATGCATAATTCATTTTAATGAATATCATCGGATGCCTCTGTTAAGTCAATCGCTTTGCTGCCTCTGATCATATTATTTGCTTATAAACGCTATTCGATGAATGTCAGCACTATATTTCAGGATGGTTTGCTTTATTCAGTGGTTGCGGGGGGAGTTAACCCGGCGTATTTTAGGGTGGATAAGCTTGACAAAGTGATAGTCATAAATTCATTATAATGAAACTTAGGGGCGTTCGTGCTCCACCTTTATACCGGCCCTGTTTCTGATAACCCGAAGTACCGGGGGTAGGAGCATGCCAGACAAGGCATAAGTGAATTGAAATAAGCGTTGAACGCCAGAAATTGAGCAGATCCCTGCGGATGACATCATCAGGCCTAATTCAAAGGACTTTTAAATGACGTTAGACTTCACTCCGGAGAACGTGCCCGTCCCGGTAGGTCATTACATCGGCGGTACTTTAGTGACACCCGCCGGAGAGAGAGAAATTGATGTTAATCGTCCTTCTGATGGCAAGTTTTTTGCCTCTATCCCGGATGCCAGTGCAGACACAGTAGATCATGCCGTCAGTAGCGCCTTACGTGCGGCAAAAGAGAGTGGCTGGTCAACCTGTGCGCCTCGTGAACGGACGCGGGCTCTTTATCGCTGGGCTGAATTGATTGAGCAGGATGTGGTGCTGCTGCAATTAGAATCAGCCTGTTCAACCCGTCCGGTAACGCTGGCCAAAAGTGGCGATGTGGCCTCGGCAGCCGAAACGATTCGTTTTTTTGCAGAGCTGGCGGATAAAGAAGGGGGGGATCATTTTGCTACCTGTCACTCCAAACTAGGCTTCAGTGCAGCGGAGCCTTATGGTGTGATTGGTGCGATAACGCCCTGGAATTTTCCCTTATCTATGGCTGCCTGGAAATGTGGTCCGGCGCTGGCTACCGGTAATGCAATAGTCATTAAACCTTCTGAAATGACACCCTTCTCCACGGTGCGCCTGGCTGAACTTGCTGTTTTAGCCGGTATACCTTCCGGTGTTCTCAATGTGATTCACGGATTAGGGGCGACTGCCGGTGCGCAGCTTGTGGCTCATCCTGCGGTAGGTAAGATCAGTTTTACCGGGTCGCCTGTGACGGGTGCAGCTATTATGACGAATGCTGCGAATAATGGTATCAAGCCTGTCACGCTCGAATTAGGGGGGAAAAGCCCTCAACTGGTGTTTGAGAAAGTGAATGATTTGGCACAGGTTGCCAGCTGTATTTCCGGCGGATTTACCGGGAATGCGGGTCAGGTATGTGTGGCAGGGACCCGTTTAATCGTTCATAAAAATATAGCCGATGAACTCATTGAGAAAATTCAACAGAATATTGTCCGCTGTGAGCCTGGTTTAACGTGGAACAGCGCGAGCCGCTATTCCCCGATAATAAATAAACCGCAGGCGGATAAAATCCATTCCATCGTCTGTCATGCCCGTGAGCAAGGAGCCGACATCCTTACTGGCGGGACATTCTTCCCGGAGACCGGAAATGGCGCATTTTATCGTCCGACATTGATTGCCGGGGTCACAAACGATATGGATGTGGTTTGCCGGGAAGTATTCGGACCGGTTCTGACAATACAAACCTTCACTGATGAGGATGAAGGCATTGCTCTGGCTAATGATACTGTGTACGGACTGGCTGCCGGTGTTTACACCCGTGATCTTTCGCAGGGGATGCGAGCAATAAGAGCGATTGAAGCGGGCACTGTCTGGGTTAATCGCTACGGACGCAGTCAGGATTTCATCATTCCGACCGGCGGATTTAAAATGTCAGGCATAGGGAAGGATCTGGGCCGTGCTGCGATGGAAGCGTGCCAGCGTTATAAAAGCGTGCTGATAGATTTTTAGCGTATCATGGAAAGAGGCATATTCTCAGGATGAAAATAAATGACTAAAGATCGTGGGTTGAGTGAGGATCCGGTTCCGGACTCGCTTGAAGCTGATATTGGATTGCGTTTAAGAAAATTGCGCAAATCCCGAAACCTTACAATCAGTGAACTGGCTTCCCGTGCGGGAGTTTCTGCCGGCGCCATCAGTCAGATTGAAAGAAATCTGAGTAACCCGACAGTACGAATGCTGGAGCAGTTACGCATTGTATTAAATGTCCCGCTGACTGCATTTCTTGAAAATGAGGAACATGATCCCCCCGGTGCGGAACACTATGTCAGACGATTGCAGGAGCGCCCGGGTTTTCATGTAGGAAAACGGGGGATCGCGAAAGAATTATTGTCCCCGAAAGGCGACCATCAGTTGCAATTTATGATAATCGATATTCCTGCACAGATAAGGTCGGATGAAGTACTGACAGGTTATGGTGAAAAAGCAGGGTTACTGCTCGAAGGTGAGCTGACGCTTGAGATCGAGGGTAATAGTACCGTTTTATATCCGGGTGATAGCTTCCAGTTCAAAAGCAGCCTCAGACACAACGTTTTTAATCATACTCACTCAGGGGCGAAAGTCCTGTGGATTATGCATATCCAGCCTGAAAATCATTTATAGCGGGTTGCTAATATTATAATTACTGACATTGAGGAAAACTTCATGCGCGTAAAAGTGGATACCGTGGCGAACAGTAAGACCTTTCCTGAGCAGGCGGATGTTGTCATCATCGGTGGCGGTATTATTGGCACCTCAATATGTTATGAATTAGCTCAGCGTGGCGTTTCTGTCGCATTATTTGAAAAAGGGTGTATTGGCGGGGAACAATCCAGCCGGAACTGGGGATGGGTTCGACAACAGAATCGCGATTTATTTGAGCTGCCTCTTGCGATGTACAGTCTTCAGCGCTGGGAAACACTTAGCCAGGAAATTGGCATTGATCTCGGTTTCCGCCGTACAGGGATCCTTTACGGGACGACCCGGGAGTCTGATATGGCGAAATGGGAAGCATGGGGTAAAAAAGCTCAGGAGAAAGGTTTTTCCAGCCAGTTGCTTAGTGCCAGTGAGGCACAGGAAAGAATTGGCGGGGTATCTCCCTGGATTGGTGGTGTCTGGTCACCCACCGACGGACAGGCAGATCCTTCAAAGGCGGCTCCGGCGATAGCAACCGGTGCACAAAATTCAGGAGCGAATATTCAGCAGCAATGCGCGGTCCGTGGGCTGGATATCAGTGGCGGAAAGGTGAGCGGCGTCTGGACCGAAAAGGGATTAGTCAAAGCGAGCACCGTGATCTGCTGCGGCGGGGCATGGAGTTCCCGATTGTGTCGGCGTCACGGAATTGAGTTGCCTGCGGCGAATATTCTGGGAACTGCATTCAAAACCACGGTCGCTGAAGAAATTGTGAAAGGTTGTCTGAGTACCCCGAATCTGGCATTGCGTCGACGGCTTGATGGGTCCTATACCGTTTCCATGCCCGGGCGAGGTCGCATGGATCTTGCCCCACAGAACCTCAGATATGCGGCAAAATTTTATCCAATGTATCGTAGTAAACTGGCGAAAAAACTGAAAATCCGGTTGAACAGTTCATTCTTCGATGGCCCTGAAGCTGCCGGGTCCTGGTCTTTTGACGGTCTGTCTCCTTTTGAGAAACACCGGGTCCTGGACCCCATTCCGGACGGAGAAATTTTGCAGCTGGCAATCGCTGAGATTGAGCGCGAGTTCACCGCATTAAAGGGGATAAAAGTAGAAAGCAGTTGGGCCGGATGGATTGATACTACGCCGGACCTGGTTCCGGTGATTTCTCCGGTCAGTCACTTACCTGGTTTTGTTGTTGCCTCCGGATTTAGCGGCCATGGGTTTGGTATTGGCCCGGGGGCTGGGCGGCTGGCCGCAGAAATGGTGACCAACGACAACACCTTCACTGAATTAGCGCCCTACCGGCTTGAGCGTTTCAGTGATGGCAGCACTATTCGTCAGCCGGAAATGATGTAATCCTCTGTAGCGGGCATTCCGGTGCTCACCGGAATGCCCCGAACACAGAGAGTCTGTTTAGCCTTTTGTATTGCGGGTATTCGCGTAATAACCCTCCTTCCTGTTTTTTCTTCCTGAAGTCTCCCGGTTTCGACTCCTGCTCGCGGTAACGAAAATAGTGAGTGGCTGACAGAAATACGGTCGGCACTTCCGTAAATATTGCGCTTCCCCTTTGAAAGGCAGACTCATAGGGTGTGAATGCCGGAGGTTTGATGACCGGTTTTGTCGTCGCGGATGAAAAGGGCACATCTATGTAAAAAGGGTTCATGCGGAACATGAACCCTTTTTAATGCAGTGGACGGATGATTCAGGAAATCTTAAATAAGGGATAGCAGGTATGAGCCACATTTAACCGGCGTAGTACTTCATACCCCATTTGTTCAGGATCTTCTGCAGCGAGCCATCGGCTTTCATACTGTCGATAGCTTTATTCACTTTCAGCAGCAAGGGTTCATTACCTTTGCGGAATGCGAAGGCGATAGGATCAACCTGAGTCGGCTGATAACTTTCAACAACATGCATACCTTTTAGTGACCCCGCAGCCGCTTCTCCTTTAATAATAGGGTAATCGTTTATCCCTACGGAAATACGACCTAACTGTACGTCTCTGGCAAGATCTGCCGGACTTTCATAGAATTTCACTTCTTTCGCGACATGCATGGCCGCGATGCGAGGACCATAATCTGCACCCGCCATGATGCCAATCACTTCACCTTTGAAATCCTGCGCGGTTTTGTATTGTTTCTTATTGTCATTACGAACGAAAATACCTTCACCGAGGCTGGTAACATCTTCTGAAAAGTCTACCTTGGTTTTACGTTGGGCTGTCGGCGACATTCCGGCGACGATCATATCGATTTTATTGGTCAGTAATGATTGTAATAACGCAGAAAATGGAATGGCGTTAAACGTAATTTTAAAACCTGCCCGGCGTGCAACTTCAGACGCTATCTCGGGCATAAATCCTTCAAACTTACCGGTGGTAATATCCAGAAAACACGCGGGCCTGCTTGATGGTGTGGAGCCAGCAGTTAATGTCGGAATGTCAGCAGCGTGGGCAATATTGACACCGGCACTAAATACCAGGGTACCTGCAAGTATTAAGCGGGAAGTATGATATTTCGTTTTCTTTTTAATTACGTCTGCAACGGAAGAATAAGACGACATCACCATTTTCTAATCTCCTGCGAGTTAAACGGCACCATGAGAGATGCTTTATGAAAAGTCAGGTTTAGCGGGCAATCCCGGCAACCCCTATGGTTTTGTACAAGTTATTGCTCCCTGAGTTTGGCCGTACGTTTCAATGCCGGTGTATTATCTGATGAGCGAACATGATAATTTTGCGCTTCACTGGTATCACTCCTGTGATCGTCAACGGCCAATGTGTCCCCGCCATGACCCCGTTTTTACGGGCCCGGTACTTTCACCGGGTATAAATCCCTATAATCCTTGCCAATCAGGCTTCTGACCCGCAGAAAATTTTTAAATATGTTTCTGCAATCAGGGGGTCCTCTGGCACTCTCCGGAGCCAGCTTTCCGGAGACTTATGTTTTTATTGTCATAGCATATTCACTATAATGAAACTTTCATAAGAAATGTCAATCTGCTAATGCAGATATTTACAGCCGTTTCGCTTCAGCCCTTGTACTCTGTGGTATCCGTATGTAATACGAATTTCATATAGTGATCAGCGGAGGACTGTGGCCGGGGGACGTCCAATGTACCTTAGCCAGGGTGGGGCTCAGGCTGATGCGGGGAATACTTAAAATTTCATTAAATTGAATTTATCTCACTGGCACTGGCTCAGTAGGCTGAAGAATAGGGTGTACAGCTGGAGTTTATTCAGCCGGGAAAACCTGCGAATACTTTCGTGAAGCTTTTGCCTGCAGTTCCTGACGGTGCAGGCTAACCGCAGTAGTTTTAATGTTGTATTCCGGCAGTTCGTCAGCAAGACGAGGCGTACCATAACGCTGTTTTGCCTCTTTAAATGCCTTACCAGCAGCCTCATCACAGATGAGAGGGAACTGTTTGCGTGGATCAGGATGATGGCGACGCGGGCACCAGACATACCAGCCGCTACGGGCAACCCTCTGATGATGAGTTTACTCACTCAGTTGCGTGTCCACTATTGCCGGGTAGGATCATGGTGCCAGCTCATCACACTGGTGTTTTCAAAAAAGCGTTTATTAAGGTTTCGTGAGAAAAACCGTTTCGTTGATCCTGCGCAAGATAACGGGAACTTCAGTTTTAAAGTCAAATTTACGGTCGGGTATCCTTATCTCGTTATAACCATTTAATGACGAGGAAAAAGGAATGGATCGTCAATATAAAAATGGACTGGCCCCGGAATTGCTGGCAATACTGGATCAGTCCCCGTTTACCGCGGAACAACTGGCCGGGATGAATGATGAAACGCGGGCACGCATCTCTGAGCAGCAGGAATATTGCCGCCAGCATCCTTCTACCCTATACCGGCCGGATAA
>Ga0157364_1000269_pt1 | contig 30814 bp, 21 predicted proteins | sample AttsexASBM2_FD_111476 | JGI IMG/M metagenome (GOLD analysis project Ga0157364, IMG submission 111476) | Fungus gardens microbial communities from leaf cutter ant in Ribeirão Preto, State of São Paulo, Brazil - Atta sexdens ASBM2 | ecosystem: Host-associated > Fungi > Mycelium > Unclassified ...
TTCTGTTGTAATTTTTTTTTTATTTTTTTTTTTTCTTTTATGTAAAAAAAATTTTTTTTTTACTTTATAAAATTATACTTTTTTATATACCTTTTATATATATATATATATATATATATATATATATATACTTCTGGATAAACCTTAAATATCATTAAGTTTTATTATACATATTATACATATTATACTACTTTGATTAAAAAGTTCCCGGAATTCATTCAGAAAATTCAAAATATAAGTTTTATTCATCAAAAGTGATATTGTTCCCTTCAAAATACTTCCCGACTGCAACGCACTTATGCTACGCTTGATCCAGCTCTCGAAACATTTCTGGAACTCTATTGTCGGTATAGCCATCAGAGCCGTCTTCGATTTTTCCTCCTTTCGGCTGTTAAAACGCGTTCCCCGTAATGGTTTTTTGACTCGATCGAACAGAAAAAAATCGCAGGGAGCCGTATCAGGTGAATTCGATGGCTGTTGGATGGTATTCGTTTCGTTCTTGGTCAAAAATTCAAGGATAATAATGACACTGTGCGACGGTGTGTTATCATGCAAAATCCACGAGTTGTTTGTCCACAAATCCAAAATCGAAAATACGTGCAGAGGTAGATGTATTCAAGACGGCGTAACTTTTACAAATGTTAAGCTATGGTGATAAAATTTGGTGAGAATGTCAATAATAGATGTGGCAACCTAACCAAAAAAACAGAACTCAAATCAGCTGACTCAGAGCATCACCTGATGGTAATTCCGGGAACTTTTTGATCAAGATAATATTATAATATACATTAAGTAATAATTATCAAGTAATATTTGACATCTACCTTGATTTATGCATTTATTACTTTTCTACATTCATTATCTTCATTTATAAGATTATAGATTTCATAGAATGATTTTCGTTATTTTAATTACCTTTTGACTTTATTCACATAATTTCCAATACATATATGCATTTTATTATTTTTTTTAGTAATCTACAACTCTTTCTTTTATCCAATATTTAAGTATTAAACGACAATAGATTTCAGTTTTAAAATATTTAAATATTTCAGAATTTTCTTAAATTATATTACTACGTCTACGCATTACTGCGTTATATTTACTATTCCAACTATATTAGATTGTAAATGGAGATAAATTATTTTATTATTAATATATTCATTTAATGTATCAGCTGAATCTTTTTATAATGCTCAATTATCATAGCCCGTATTAACTATCCATTATTAAATAAATATATGCAATTTATACTTTCACACATACTATCTTGTTCCGTCATTATTACTGGACTTATTTAATATAATAATTTCATCTTATTTAATTATTTCATCTTACAGCTATTTTAATTTACTTTAATAAACTGTATCGAGAGCGATACCTCTTTTCTCCTTAATCATTTTCTTCTGTTTCATCTGTCATTTCGACAAATTAAAAATATGTTGCCACTTCGTCAACCTAATGTTACTTTAACTTTCATATTTCATAACTAGTACGTTAACATCGAGTCAACATTAACTAAATTATCTAAGCTTCAATTATTATCGAGAAGAAACTACGTAAGTTTCCGCTCGGCCTACGGATTCATTTTCGTCATCTCTAACTAAATATGTAACAATGCACCCCCAAAGAAATCGCACCAACATCCTACCGGATGCCGCCGCAATGACCTCTGATCATTTGCGAGCGATGAGAGCGCGGTGCGTTCGACAATATTTTAAAACATAATTCACAGGTTACGGATCGACAGGTTTCGGTAAGAAGCCGAGAGCGACCGCAAACAACCGAACTGTGCGTTTTCCGCTCGTATTCGCGGCATGTAAATCGACGGAAATCGCCGAGCGACGCCGTAACAATACGAGCGGGAGCAACAATATTAAAGCTTTTAGCATGAGTTTTTTGTTCTGCCGCTTTTCCCGACCACCAGCTCCTAACGGACCGATCCGCAACGCGACTAGAATGGTAGAGCGTACTCTGTCTCCGTCGAGCGTTCTCGGTTGCAACCGCCGCTGCATCCTTACCGGACTAAGTACTAGACCAGAGGTTGAGTGTTCTCAGCCTTTGCCGAGCATTCTCGACCGCCGATAGCCGAGCCTACTCGCATCACATCCCACGTCTTGCTAACACATACCCTGCGCGCTGCGTTCGCGACAAACAATTGCTGGTTTATATCCGCGATCGCGAATCAGTGATGCGAATTCAACCCGCTTGCAGCACGGTTAGTAGCATGAAGAGAGCATAAGAAGGTACATACATTATGATAAGTCCATGTACATTTGCGCATGCGTTGTATGTCTGTCTATGTTCTCTTCATGATAGTGAAAGTGAATTTGGAATTCGCATCACTGTCGCGAATACGCGAATCGGGGCGCCTCCCGCGCTCCGTTGCAGCGCCGCGTTACTCCGAGTTATTCCAGCGAGCGCGCGAGTCTAAATACGCGCTCACACACATCTACATCTATACTATAAAATACTGTACACACCACTACGGTTAATAAACACATTATATTCTTTTGCCAGCCGAGCCGATTTATACATCACTCCTCTTCGCCTGAACCTTTTTATTACGCCCAATCGCCACCTGATTCCGATGAACTAGTCCGCGCATAAAGACAGGTTGTTGTGTACATAGCGCCCGAACAGGGACTGCCCAGAAGAGAGAAATGTCCAGCGTACTAAGATCGTGAATTTATACGCTAAGTAAATCCTTGATCGATTATTGAGATGGAGATCCATGGATTGAATACCGAAGGCGTTGAACGAGCTGCGAAGCTCGTCCGTCTGAGTACACGTGGAAGAGAATCTAAGGAGCTTTCAGGCTCGAACACCGCCTCCGTTCTGCGAGACCGACGTACCTTTGATGCATCTGTTGCGAATCTTAGCGTGAATCCTTTCGCAAATCCGACCACCTCACTCAGTCCCGAGAACCGGCCTGCTAAAATCAAATGAGGTTTCCAATTTCGAGGAGAAAGATCCGTGAACGTTCTTAGAACGCGTGGAGGAGCTCAAGGACGATTACGAGCTCACCGACGAACAATTTTTTAAGGGGCTACCGATATTACTAAAGGGCGATGCATAAACATGATGTCGGGTAAACCGTCATCGATGGAAAAATTAGAACGATTATCGAGAATTTCAAAGCCGCAGGCAGATCATTTTCAACTACTCGAAAACGTGCATGCCCGTAAACAAAAACAGGGGGAAACATTTTTTTAAATATTCCACCGCGTTAATAGCCCTGATGCTCCGCGTCGGGATAACGACAGAATCGCGACAATTAGAATATATATCTATCTCGCAACATGTATTTCTCCTACCAATGGCATTTCCAACGATCCGACGTGCGCTCGGTCTGAGAGTTGAGCCATGAAGCCGCTACGTATGAATGCCTCTTCTCGAAAAAAGCTGAAGCGAAAAGTGAAGGAAGAACGAAGAAAACCACGAGCGACACATCGATCATCACTGCTGTTTATAGTCGCGACGAATGTAGCAACGAGGGCACACCCGATTCGACTACCCGTCAAAAAAATTCTGCTCGCAATGCGGCAAAGACGGCGTCTTAATAAAGAATTGCTGTCCGTCGCCGGGAAACGGACCGCCGACCGTCTCCCGATCCACGGAATAAGATACACCCCCCGAATATAGATATCCGTATCCGATATAACGCTAATCATGGAGGCTCTGCTGGATACCGGATCTAAGGTCTCCTTCATAAACAAAGATACCGCATACGAGCTCGGCCGACTACAATTTTCAGCCATCGACGAGGTAGGCGAAGTGCAGCTCGCCGATGGCCAAATAATCTCACTGCCCGGCCGCATTAGTCTGCCCATCATGTTCGCCATGAAATTTGGCATCCTTTCCACATAATGCCGACGTTAAAAAGTGCAGCCCTATCGACGTCGACCTGTGGGCGAAGCTCGGATTCGCAATCCACTCTTCCGAGCTCCTGAACTGTCGGCAACATACCGCGATCGCCGCAATAACGGGTAAGCTCGCACAGGGGGACGAGGACGAGTGCCGCGACTTGCAGAAATTTCCTCGCAGCCGAATTGTCACGGTTCGACGTCGTGCAAGGCCCCACCCGTCTCACACAATACCACATTCGCATTAAATCAAGAACCAGATCGATTAAACAACGATACCGCTCTCGAAATCTGGCCGTACAGATAATTATTGATGACGAAGTCAAAAACACTGCGCGGCAGAATAATCGAACCAGCTACGAGCCCATGGAGCTCCCCTGTTATGATCATCAAGAAGAAAACGGGAAAAATCGATTTTGCATTGATTTCCGCAAGATCATCGAATCCGACGTCTACCCCTTGCCACAGATAACCGCGATCTCAGATAAACTGCTAGGGGCACGATACTTGACGACTCTCGACTTGAAGAATGAATACATGACAGATATCGCTAACGCCTGATAGCAAGTCTGTTACTGCCTTTGTAATACCAAAGAAGAATTTCAGTTCACGGTCATGCCCTTCTGCTTGCATTCGGCATCCGCGATCTTCCAGAGACTGTTAGATAATGTGCTAGAACCGGAGTTAGAATCGCACGTATTCGTATCTAAACGACATCATTATTATTAACGGCACATTTAACGAACACTTAGATACGCCCCAGGAGATTTTCGGGCGGCTCCAAGACGCGAATTTGAAAATCAATCTGGAAAAATTGTAAATTCTGTGTAGACTCAAATACCTTGGACATATCGTAGATCGCGAGGGAATACGAACCGACCCGGAGAAAGTAAAAGTAATAGTCGACTGGCCTTGCCACGAAACCGTAAAACAGATTCGGCAATTCCTGAGCGTCGCCTCATCGTATCGCCGATTTATCTAGGACTTTGCTACCGTGGCCACCCCTCTCACCGCATTAACATATAAGAACGCCCGTTGGAAGTGGGGATCGGAGGAGGAAACCGCGTATAATTAATTGAAAATCACGCTCACAACCGTCCCGGTTCTCGCATACCCTGATTTCACAAAGCGATTTTTCCTACAAACTGATGCGAGTAACACCGGATTAGGAGCCGTCTTGATACAAAATTTCCGGGAGAGAGAGCGCGTGATCGCCTATGCAAGCCGAACACTAAAACCGACCGAACGCAATTACAGTGCCACAGAGCTCGACTGTCTCGCTGTCGTGTGGAGGATATGACGAATGAGGGACTACTTGGAAGGATATTCACAGTGATCACCGACCAGTTTCTAAGATGGCTACAAAGACAAAATCTTCTTATTGGCCGGCTCGGTCGTATTCGAGCTCCAGCAGTACGACCTAGAAATCAAGTATCGTAAAAAAACTCTGCTCGCGTAGCCGACGCCCTGTCCCGTCAACCCATCACCGCCGCCGCAAGCGAGACTCCGCGATGCGCGTGGTATCGCAAACTGTTCAAAGCGATACACGAAAACCCGAACCAATACCCAGACTTCGAAATCACTAGGGACAAGCTCTACCGGCATGTCTTGCATCGACGGTCGATTTCGAAACGCCATTGAAACGTCAGTGAAAGCAGTGTATTCCGAAGAAATTACTCTGAAAAAATTATGCGCGAAAACCACAATGAGACAACGGAGATTTAGGAATAGCGAAGACTCTGTCCCGAATCCTGGCAATTTATTACTGGCCCGGAATGACCTGCGACATAACACGATACGTGCGGAGCTATCAGAATTGCTTGCGTATATATACATAAGGCATTGCAGGCCAAACCGACAGGCATGCTCCATGCGACGGCCGTGGCAACGATAATCATAGATTTGATAGGGCCCTCCCCTCAAAGAAAGGCCACTCCTGATTGCTTAACATGCAGAACCGATTCTCAAAGTGGATGGAACTATGGCCACTATGCCGCGCTATCGCCCTCGTGACGCCATCACAGAAAACATAATTCTCCGCCACGGATGCCCAGAGGTAATAATTTCCGATAACGCAATTCAAATCGCTGCAACTAACAAAGTTGCTACAATCACATGAGATTAGACATATGTACGCCAGCATACGCGCTTCAATGCAATCCGGTCGAGCGCACGAATCGAACAATCAAAACAGTGATCACGCAGTACGTGGAGCGTAAGCACAAGAATTGGGACGAGCAGTTCCAGTTCGACATGGAACACAGGAATCGGACGACATCCTACGAGCGTTGGATGAATTCTTCCAGGAGGAATACGCTCCAGAAAACCTCGGAATAAGAGTACCAACAAGGCTAAGGATCGCGCTACAATCACCTGCACGGAAAGAAGCACCTATCGGGTGCCTGATAACGAATTATCAGAGAGAGGCGAAAATATCTTGACTCACGCAACCGTCGCCACCTCTACTATCACGGAAACCGATCAGCAGGACTGAAGCCGGCCAGCTCACGCTACAACCGGCCAGACCGAAAGAGCTTCTATCACTTCCTCCGATGGTTGAGGTCGAACTGGGACCACGGTGGACACGCCATCCATGTTGCCGGCAGTATAAAATACGGTCGGGAAGAAGCCGTTGATATATACTTCAACAGAAACGGGACGTTTCCACTCTATTAAGCGCCTCGAATTCAGACACTGTTTGAGGAAGAGAGTGATGTAACAATGCATCCCCAAAGAAACCGCATTGTACTCAGCGCCAACATCCTGCCGGATGCCGCCGCAATTATTCCTCGTCACTTGCGAGCGATGAGAGCGCGATGCGCTCGACTAACATTTTAAAGCATAATTCACAAGTTATGATAAGAAGCCGAGAGCAATCGCAGACAACCGAACCATGCATCTTCCGCTCGTATCGTAAATTGGCGGAGCGACGCTGTAATAATATGAGCGGGAGCAACAATCCAATATAAAAGCCATATTTTTAGCATGAGGAATTTCTTGCTCCGCCGTTTTTCTCAACCACTATCCGATTCCACTAGCTCTTTACCACTAGCTCTTAGACCATCCCGGGGATAGAGCGTATTCTCCATCGAGCCTTCTCGATAGTTGCCGACTTCCTTCGCACTGGTTTCCTTCGGTACCGCCTGCACCGACAAGAATCTGAGGGTCGAACGTTTTCGACAGTCGGTTGCAATCGCCGCTGCATCTGGCCTAAGCACTAGACCAGAGGTTAAGTGTTCCAGCCTCTGCCGAATATTCTCGGCCGCCCTCGCTTCGCGAACAGATGCCTTGCAGATCGCGTCCGCGACAAGCAATTGCTGACTTATACCCGCGACGGCGAATCGAGGCGCTCCCGCGCCCAGTGAACGCGCTCACACACACACACACACACACACGCGCGCGCGCGCGTATATATTTATTAACGAAGGCAAAAAAATTTATAAAATGCCTTGTTGCGTAAACTGTATCAATAAATCAGAAAAAGATATTCGATTATTTAAATTTCCTGCGGATAATATTCGTCGACAACTTGTTATTGCTATAAAATAAATACATGACTTGTGAATAAACATCACTTCCTCGCAGATAAGAAATTTCAATCCTTTTCTTCAAATTGACATACATATTGGCCTTATCTAGAAATAACGTCAGACACTCTTCAGATCTTGCATTAATATTACGATAGATATTCAACTGATTTTGAGAACAAAAATGGAATGAAAGGAGCTACAAAATTTCGAGCAACAAATATAAATAATTTATAATGAACCATAACCGTCACATTGATAGAATAGGGACAGAGGAGGGACAAGGAGTGGGAAAAGGAATAAAAATGGTGGACACGAATATCTACGTTTCTAGTGCTCTAGTGCTTCATGCTATCTCCCTAGCTCAGCGTTCTCACTTGGGATGTAACGGTCTACTATTATCGCGAGTTCTGATTGGCTTTCGCTTTTTCATCAAGATGTGAACCCGGCCTAAGAGAATCCTAAAGTGAAGCCCGAACTCCAATGAGACCGATCATTGTTTTACCGATAAAATGCGATACATCACATATCTTTATATATTACTACATCAATATCGCACTCATATATACGTACAAATTTTGTAATGATAATTATTCAGAATAGTATCCTCACTTTAGAATTTAATAAAATTAGATTCATTTGACATATTTTTGCAAGAAACGAAAGAATCTTTAAGAAAAAAACATTGGATCGGGCTACGCGACCAAGATATATTACCCATACAGCATCAATTATTGCGGAAAGTTTTCAGAAATGTTTCAATCTTTCACATTTTTATATGTAACAATTCTGAAATTCTGCAATTTGCATATGAAATGTTTTAATAGAAATGTTTCTAAAATCCCTCGTAGGTAATAAATTGAAAAACATATTTAAACAGAACAAAAAATCATGATATTAAAATGGTTCCAAAATGTTTACTAAAAGTCATTTTTTTTTATCAATCACGATTCAGTTTAATGTCATTTTAATGTTATTATATGACTCTACTTTAATTGTGAAAAACTTTTCGCAATTATATATATATTTTTTCGCAAATATGAATAATGTTGTTGTGTGGAAACTAGAAGTGTAATTTTTTAATAGTGATTATGTATATGTGCTTATACATATATAATATGATTAATTAATCAAAATAGTTGGCGATATAATTACTATTTTTGAGAAATATTTTAAGTTTATTCGATCGATAATTTTCTAATCTGTAAATAGATCACAAATGCGTATGATGCTCAATATGTATTTGGAATTATAATCCTAGAATTGGGACATATCGGAATTTCCGTACAGCAAATTCGATTTGAATGATCTGGAATTTCAAATATGTTTCGAATAAAATGGAATTTGCAGACAAGATCGTGGAACATATCTGAAATTCCATATGTAATTTGGATATAACAGCCCTGCTACAAATTCTTATGGGAAATTTTCGTATAGATTTGTCCAACCATGGGTACGCGAGGTAAATTCGATTGGTCTCCATGGAAGGAGACTCTCATCTTGCTATAAACTCCCATGGATTCTTATAGAGAACAAGTTGTGTTCCAAAATTTACTGCCAGTACTGAAAATCTATAATTTCGTTATGTTCACTATAGATTTTCTATTGATAGTAAATTATGTAACACAGCCTCCTTCTACTGACAGTAAATTTTGTAACACAGCCTCTCTAGGAGCTTATAGGAGCTATAGTATAAACAATTAATGATAATAGAAAAAAATATCAAGGCATTTCTCGTCTCAAACCCAGACCTGGTCTCTCCTCCGACTTGGTAGACTTCTATTCTGTCACTGAACCATGCAGCTCTGACGCTGATAACTTCTCTGTTGTGCCTATTTCCTCTAAATTTCTTACAATAGATACCTATAGAATTTACACAGCATATATATATATATATAGAATAATATAAGAAATTTTTCTACAAGATTTTAGGAATCTATGGCATTCAGTCCATGAAAAGAAGCTCCTATAAGATCGATGGAAAAAAAATGATGTGCACGTTGATGCAATTCTAAATATATGCAAGATGTCCCGTATTTGGGACTATTTTCGTGTGCAGATTAAACTGAGTAAAGTAGATTAAACTGAGTCGAAAAGTACTGTATCATTTTGTAATTTTCACAATAGTTAGTTTCTAAAAATTTAGTAGACAAATGCAAGGTTCTATTGTGCGCAGGGCCTTATTTCTGCTACAGGACTATTGAGTCTTATATTATAAGGCGTCCCATGGAGTAAATTTACAGCGAAACGGAACAACGCGACCAATCACTCTGCCGTCATTATTCTATTTTCTTTTCTGAGATTGTGATTGGTCTCGCCGTTTCACTGTAAATTTCCGCTCATGGAATGCCGGTCTAAGGCTGCTTTTACGTGTAATATAACTAGCGTCAATCAATCAAATTGTATCAAATTATATCAGCTACGCATTCTAGTTGAGATGATTTGATTGACTGACACAAGTTACTGCATGTGAAAACAGCCTAAGGCCGAGTTCACACTTTGATGGAAAAGTAAAAAGCGAAAAAGTGGAAACCAATCGGAACTTGCAGTAGTAGTACGCAGTACATTTCACTTGTCTGCTTTCCGCAAGTTCTGATTGGCTTCCACTTTTTCGCTTTCCGTTTTTCCGTCAAGGTGTAAACCCGGCCTAAGAGAAGCCGCAAATGGATTTCGCTTATTGATTGGCTGATAGCGGCTACCAATCAAAATCAAAAATATCAACTGGATATCAATCATGAAACCGTATCAACTGGCCGTATCAACTGGATATCAATCATGAAACTTTATCTCTAGGATGGAAAGTGGAAAATGAAAATTTTAATTATTGAAATATTAATAAAGATTAATAAAGAAACTTTTCTCTTTTCATCCTAAGAAAGAAGTAAAGCGGAGAGCACAGACTCTTGCATAAAGCATAATACATAAGGGAATTAATCAATCAAAAATCTTCTTTTCCATAAAATGGGAGGAAAGGAAAGATTTTGATTAGTTGATTCGTTTATGCAAAAGATTGCGATCTTTATTCCGAATTGGTTGTTTCAATGACACATTCTCTATTCCGCAATCCTTTTTCGCATCATGTGATTTCATTCTTATAGCGCTCCGGCACACCAGCATGACATTTATCGTGCGTGACATGCGATAAGTACGACATCCAATAAGTACAGTTTTATCGATATTTTTATTCTAAAGATATATTCTCATTGGACATCGCGTGTCGCGCGCAATAAACATCGCGCTGGTATGCCGGAAGTTATGGTTCCTGCACACAGAATGCGGCAAGCATTGCCGCGCGGCGAAAGTTGGCGCGATAGCCAATCAACATCTCTCTTTCTAGGAAGTAATAGATATATAATTTCCACCACGCGACAAAAGTTGAATTCAATCCAATTTTTACCGCGCGGTGGATGTAATATTACATCATTTCTAGAAGTTTTGCATGGTGAAGTCGATTTAAGAACATAGAATTATTGGTTAATGCGATAACTTCCGCCGTGCGGGAAGCGTTGTCGCATTCTGTGTGCATAAGGGTAAAATCACTCAGTGTGGAAAACGACTGCGGTATAGAGAATGCGTCATAGAAGCAACCAATCAGCGTTATTCTGCATTATTCCGAATAGCGCTAATTGGTTGTTTCAATGACGCACCGTGTGATTTCACCCTAAAAATAAAATCACATGATGCAGAAAAGGGCTGCGTAATTAGGGCTATTACGAAAACTGAATTATAAACCGGCTCTTATTCCTGTTCCTATTATTTGTTTCATTGTGTGCAGGCCCTTATGGTTTCTAGAGTATTTTGTGTGTTCCAATGGAGAATAAGATAACCGCTTTATAGCTGTTTATAGCTTCTTATTCTTTCATTCTGTATGTGCATTTAATCATGCGAAGAATAAATAATTGGATAAAAAGTACGTATCGATCAATGATGCAGAATTTATGCGCAAAGACTTTTAAATAAGCGAGTAAGTCTCTTTGCATTTTTATATTTCCAAGTATAATTATAATATTAAATATTATTGTTTTGATATATATAATCTTTATTATTCTGAAAATTATTTTGTTTATATACATATATTTGTATATATTATATACTTTTATTTCACATTTATTGGTACTTTGGTTACATCAACCTGTGTGTATATTATCGAGATAATAAAGTGAAAAATTATGCTTCTACAAAAAAAAAACTTTGGTAATATTAATTTAACATTAAATTCTGTTTATCAATTTAAAACAATAAAAACAGATTATTCCACATAACAAGCACTCAGGATTAATGATTGTATTAGCTAATGCTTGCAGATATTTCTAAAATAGTTGTGATAAATAAATAAAGTTTAATAGTGAATTTGATTGGATGCATTCAGCATTGATGCGCATTAAAGCTGTAAAAAAATTGATTGACATATAAAAATGTGTTCAATGTAAATAGAAAAATGGATTAAACCATGAACTCCTCAATACATTTTATTGTGCTATTAGCTAAAATCTTCTATAATTTGAAATATTTGTATTTTATACAGATTAAATCATTCTTCAACGGCTATATACACTGGTGTGCATAGTATATCGCGCTACAATAGTAATGCGCTATAAGTCAGATTTTATATTTTGTACATTGAGGTGAAATATGCTTTTTATCTAATATTCATTCTCTTAATAAATCTTTTAAGTATTTAATTTTTACATTTATAAATTAAGTTTTTTTAATTATATATTTTTGTATATATTTTCAGGAAATATTAATTTATATTGTGCCACAATAAATAATATTTTGTATTAAAATGTTTCCTAATATCCAGAAGAAGGACTATAGAGTCCTGGATTTAATACGTCAAAGAGAAATACAAGTGAGTTAAATAATTCTTGAATATTTTTAAATATTTTTACTAATGTTTTACAATTATGTGTAATTATATGTATGTGTACAATGTAACATAGGACTCAGTGACACACGTGATTTTACAAAAACTACATGTTACTGAAAATTTGATATCACGTCTGGGTTTAGAAAAAGAATTAAATGGTCATTCAGGATGTGTCAATTGTTTAGAATGGAATGAGACTGGGCAGTATGTACTTATTATTTATGTTTTTATTTAGATATAATTTAATCAATGACTATGTATGAAATATATACATATTTTTTTGTACAGAGTGCTTGCGTCAGCATCAGATGACAAAGATATTATATTGTGGGATCCTTTTCGTTATGAAAAAAAATTAGTACTTCATTCAGGCCATCGTGGAAATATTTTCTCTGTAAAAGTAAGTTAATGTCATTCTATTTTTTCTGCAACATTTATTGATTTATAACTTCATAAAATATAATATCTTGTAAATATGGATTAGATGTCAAATAATTTTCAAGGCTTACATCATTACAAAAAAATATAGATTTTTCTAGAATTAACAAGCTTCTACATTTTTGTAAGACTATGATTATTCAGAGCATTAAATTATGTTTGAGATTTCGCTTAAGATTTATTTTGATATTTGTATTTTGCTTTTAGTTTATGCCAAAATCAAATGATAGTGTACTGGTGTCAGGTGCAGCCGATTGTAGAATTCGAGTTCATGATCTTACACTCTCCGAACCAATATTTACGTGTAAATGTCACAAACAACGTATTAAACGTATCGCTACCGTTCCCAGTATACCATTTTTATTTTGGAGCGCTGGAGAAGATGGTCTCTTTTTGCAATATGACATTCGTACACCGCATGTTTGCAAGAGTAATGATCACAGTGTACTTGTAAATCTGGTATATCATACGGGTTGTTATGCAGAGGGCAAATGCATTGCTGTGAATCCGAGGAAACCTGAACTAATAGCCATCGGTGCTAATGACGCTTACATCCGAATGTATGATCGACGAATGATAAAACTCTCACAGGTGATTCCATTTATTCTTGATCAACTTTAACATTTGACAATAAATAGTCATAAATAGTGATAAAAGAATGACTTAGGAGGACATAGTTTTTGTCTTAATAAATGTTTTAAAGCAATCCCATCATTTTGTTTCAAATTGTCTTATTTAATGGCACACAATAAAAATTAACATGTCATTTCTTGCTTCTCGATATTACGATTTTATATTTATAGCTGTGGTGACTCGGAAACTTTAATGCCAATAACTTTTACATTATAACATTCTGGTCATGAAATTATAGGTTCCTCCATCTCCTTCTATACATGATAATTCAAATGGGGGAAATATTAGCACGTATAGAGCAGGTAAAGGTGATCCAGATGACAATATTCCACTGGGTAGTGCACAATACTTTATTGCAGGTTTGTTCCTACAGAGATAGTATATGCTGTCTACTTTAGTTCTATTCTATTTTCTTTTTCAATATTACACAATCGTTTTAACCGAAAAATTATCCGATCTAATATTAAATAGGTCATCTCCGCTCTCGTGATGGTACCAGGAGCATTACGACCACCTATTTGACATTCAGCGATGATGGAAATGAGTTACTCGTGAATATGGGAGGAGAACAAATTTATTTATTTGACATCAACGATTCGAATAGTTCAAAAAAAATTTTCGGTTCATCCTGGAAATCTTCAGGTAAGTAATGCTATTGCTTTTGTTGTATGTGTAATTAGAATTCTAATGAATGATAATCTACTTTTTAATAGGATCAATTGAGCAAGATCAAAAACTTGAATATTATATGAAACAGAACGATGTAGACGAAACAGGAGATTTTGTAGATAAAAATGTAAAGATATTGCCACCACATGTTGAAGAAATAAAGCGCCTTGTAAGTTGTACAGTCATGTCATTCCTTATGTATATATTAAACCAAAAAATTAATGTTTAGCATAAACAAGTATTTTTCGTAATAAAATTTTATTTTATTATTTTTATACTAGCCCTCGAATATTGGATTTATCTTTAAACATTTATCTATTTTTGTGAATTTATATTTTTTTTTGAGTTATGGATTTTATGTTTGATAGTTTGTAGTATATTCCGTTATATTTAAATATAAAAATATTTTAATTTTTGATATTAATAGAATATTTAATATAATGCTTTTTATGATCAACAGGCAAATGAAGGCTTTGAGCAGCAGAAATATTCATTAGCAATTAATTTGTATAATAAAGCAATTTCAAACTGTCCAACTGCAGCAGTATTGTTTGCTAATCGAGCAGCTGCTTATATGAAACGCGCTTGGTAACTATTCTCGCTCATAACAGTATGTATAAGATAAATAATTGTTAAATTATTATATACATATGTATATAAGTGTACATAATTATGATATTCTTAGGGATGGTGATATTTATGCTGCTTTACGAGATTGTAAAACAACATTACTTCTTGATCCAGAACATGTAAAAGCTCATTTTAGGTAAACTTAATATATATTGGTTATAATTCAAGAATTTGAATGTTTCAATCACCATAGATAGTTCAACCATAACTATATGAAATGTATTTTTACAATACTAATTAAATTTATATTTAAAAAACGCACATTTATTTGTATTATTTGAAGTGGCTTAATACTTCAATATATTCTCAATATACGAGTATATTTCAATTTGAAATTTTATATTTTAAGAGACAAATGTACACTAATGAAATTTATTAATATAATTCATTATTTGTATGTAGATTGGCTCGTTGCCTATTTGATTTAAATCGACCAATTGAAGCGGACAAGGTGCTCAAGAGTTTTAAACAAAAATTTCCAGAATATGCATCTAATTCAGCATGTAGAGCGTTAAAGATGGACATAAAGGAAGCTATCGATGCCGGTAACACTTTAATTTTATCATTTTTCTATATAAAAATATTTTATAATACGTATGCAGAATGCTTACTTTAATTAATTTCAATCAGTTTAAAAAAAAATTAATATATTTTACGAGATATTTTTTATTTTATTCTGGCAAATTTGGACACAAAATATAAAATATCTCGTAAATTATTTTTCTTTTTAATTAAATTTACCGTACCTTAACATTTTTATAGAATAATAAAATGAGCATAGAATAATAAGATGAATCACTTAATGTAAAAAAAGCATTGGTTACTTTTTAAAAAATTTTTTGAAAATTCGCGCATCTTTTTTGAAAACCAGCAATGTGTTTTCTTTACGCCAATTGAGCGTAAAAATAATTCACCAATTAAACCATCTCATTATTCTACACAAAAATAATGTACAGTTATCAAAAAATAATTACAAAATATTTTAAATTTTATGTCAAAATTGGTTAGAATAAAAATCCACATTGACTCTTTTTAACATGTAATTACTAAAACAGATAACAGCTAATTGTTTAAGTTAATATTGCATAAATCATTTTAATTATATTTACAATTTTAATGTACGTAACAACAGCTTTCTCAGCTTCAATACAGGATTAACAGGGACAAGCTTAACATTTTGTGGTATTACTGACTTCAGATAAATTTCTCATATCTTTCGAAAATGTTTATTATACCTTAATAATTAAAAAAAATAGAATATTATCGCATCAGGAGACACTGTAGTGTCTCGGTGCTAATTAATAGTTTAACTTAATAACAAAAAATATTTTATCTTATTTATTTGTGCAAGCTTTTTTTATGGCTTTTTTATTTAAATACAAAGACACACTAATAAGAACAAACACATATTTAATGTAATGGAGTTACCTTATTATTTGTTATATGTATTTTTTTCTGCAAAGTGTATGCAGATAATGCATAATAAGAAATCATAAACATAATATTGATTATGTTTATAACATAACATAATATACTTATCTAAATATTTATATAATCGAAATAAAGCGGCTATTTAGTTATTGTTAAATCCACTTAATAATTCTAAAAATGTATAAATTTAGATAAGTATTTTATCGTTGCTGATACTTATTATATTATTATTATTTTTAAAAGAATTAATTTTAACACATTTTATTTACTAGGAAAAGATATCACCCAAACTAGGCAGACATTCCTTCCACTATCAGAATATGAACAAGAATGGAGGCATAATACAATCGACTACAAAATGAGATTCTGTGGACATTGTAATACTACAACTGACATAAAAGAAGCCAACTTCTTCGGAAAGTAAATAAATTTGTAAACAGTGATATAATTATAATAATTAATTTCATTTTTTCTAAAATCTATATTATTTGCATAAGATTAAGTTAGTCATTGTAATATTATCTTCTTTTTTAAGTAATGGTCAATATATAGTGGCTGGGTCAGATGATGGTTCCTTTTTTATCTGGGATCGTAATACTACTAATATCGTACGTGTGCTGCGAGGAGACGAAAGAATCGTTAATTGTTTACAACCACATCCATCCATGTGTTTGTTAGCTACTAGTGGCATTGATCCAGTGATCAGATTATGGAGTCCATGGCCAGAGGTAAATCGTATTTTTTATTTGTCTATTATATATTTATTGTGTTCGATTAGATATAAACAGGAAATAGCCATCTCTTTTTATTTCGTAAATTAACAGACACAGATTTAATAAATATAATATTAAATTAAACAATTCTAATTACATTCATTGCAAGCATAGTAATCACTTAGAAAAGTTATCTATGTTAGAGAACAGAGGCATATTTTTTGCACGTAAAATAAATGATACGGTGTTATAAAAATTGTAGCGTTTTTCTAACAGCTAACAGAGTGTAATTATGAATGATATAACAAAATGATTATCCAAATTATGTAGTTATTTTGGTTAAAAATTTTGTGAGCAACTAATACCTTTTCAATTTCGGCCCTGCAATGTGGCTAACTTCTGAAATGAAGTCCTATGAGGCATATGTACATGATGACTGCCATGTATCATGTATTAGCATAACCAATCACTAATCAATAAAACACGAAACCACAACAGTGAATTGTTTCTGAACTCTTATTCTTGAAAAAAAATGTTTACAAAAGGGAAATATTACATATACTATAGTATTTTCCTAGAATTTCGTATGTTTCTTTTCAAGAATAAGAGGATTTGATTGATTACGCGATGCGCAACAAATATACCTTATAAGATTCTAGCCTGATTCTCGATAATTGACGATTAACGTATTAACATGTTATTTGATCAATGATTATCATGCTTGCAATGGAGTTTAATTGGAATCATTAAATTTAAGGGGTAACATTTCAAGTGAAAACATAGGATAATTTTGTGAATTTTTTATAATCAAATAATAAAATGAGCGAAAATTCGGATTGAAGGCCTTTAATGTACATATATCTAAAGACATAAAATTTTTGTTTAATTTTGTTGTGTCAACATGGCGGCGCTGAAACTCTTCAAGTGAGACTGCATTTTTCTCATAGAGAAAAATCCCTCTGGTGTTTGCAGCAGAAGTACACTAAGAATAAAAAATAAAATTTTTTTATAATCTATTTAAATTTGATAGAGAAGTATACACCTATATTAAAATATTAGATTTATTCGTGTTACACACTCCAATATGCTTCAACATGTTCCTATCATAGCTTCTACTTACTTTAATGAATGCATTTGAGTGAGTAGAAGCTACGGTTGGAGGAAGTAGGAGCATATTGGAGCATGTGATACGAACAAACCTATTGATTATATTTTTGTAGAAATAATAAAACATATGGCTACAAAGTTTCATTTTTACCCAAAAAATTTAATAAAAAAGTATTTATAACAAAAAAGTTTTTAACCGATCGTAAAAATCATGTGTGTACTTTTCTAGAAAATTTAGTTTAGCAATTGCTGTAAAAATTTCAAGTGGATCGGATAACATTTGTTAAAGTTATGTTGCAGCCAATTAGAAAAACATGATTTCCAGAAAAACGTGTTTAAAGTTTTGAGTAATATTATTTCATATTTAATTATAGAAATTTTTAATTTATCTTTAGTCTGCACCATACAATTAAGCTTCCACATTGATATTTGCTTCTTTTTCTTTTTTTCTGAAGTATATAGAAGAATGAGCGTTCTTAGCGATATCTGTAAGCGAGCGCTCGGCAAACTTGACGCGGCGCGCGTCAGTATTGACGCAGAAATTATAACCTATAGCAATTATGACCTAGTCAGTTGTGAAACTTGCATAATTTTCATTATACTTGACAATCCATCATTGAAAATGCAAGTTGCGATATTTGCAGCACCTTGATGAAAATGTAAAGCTTGTCGAAGCGTCAAAGAAGTATGAACAAGGAATTTTAACGCTTCTTAAACACATTGACTTTCCATTGACTCTTAATAGTTTTGAATATTCACGAATTCTTCCCAAACCCTCCATAAAGTATGCCCAAAACACATGTATCACATTTCCTACACGTTTTAAATTTTTTTTTTCATTAACGCTTTCTCATACGCTTCTCAATACTCCACAAAGAATGCATGGAGCGTACTAATACACTTCCTAAACAATTCATTCATTAGTATTCGTCTACGTTTCCTAAACGTTCGGCAAAAAAGTACGGAACATTCAAATACGTTTTGTGTACGCTTCCAGGATATAGAGATAAAAAAATTTATTTTAAAACGGAGCATCATTGAGCTACATAGCGAACATAAATGAAGCATATGTTGAGTAGTACGCGCTACCAGAGAGACTTAGCGAGAACTAATTTCTCGAATTTAAAAAAACTTGAAGACGTTTTCGGAGCGAGCGACCACACAGTTAAATTAACGAAAATTCTCGCTTCCTCCACATCTTATCGCCAGACTTGGTAATTCTAATATGTCGATAATTTCTTCCCCTCTAGTTTCTTAATATATTTAATATATATCGAACTAACATCGATATTATGTATCTACAACACGCAGAAGCGTCCTTAAACTGTTGCGCGCTTCTCTGATGCGCTTAGATAGCGCGCCGCGTTTTAAAAAAAACCGCTATAAAACCATTAAAAAATTTTTTTTTACGTACAGGACCAATTACATCTTATTTTTAAGACTCTAAAGCACCATTCAGACAAAAAAAATTTTTTCGATTTTTTTCGAAAATTTTCACTTGGATGTTATCTCTCAATTTAATATATTTATTAGGGCTGTGTTCCAAAATTCACAGTATTGAAAATGTATAATATACGTAACAGTAACTGTGTTACTGTTATAAATTTTCAGCGTAGAATTTTGCAACATAGCCTATTATAGGTCTATTTCTTTTAGTATACATCTATATGAGATGAAAAAAGGGTGGTCATTTACAGAGACACTCTGTGTGTATATCTTGGGGAAAGAACTGATATTGTTGAAAATATTTCGGCATAAATTGTGTGATACTTTTTAATATTGAAATACTATGAATTTTAATATGATAATTAATAAAAATTTATGAAAACTAATATGCAAATATATTTAATATTCATATTAATTTATTCAGAAATATTTAACACTGAATACTGAAATATACTATGAATCCTAAATTATTGAAAATGCGTGAAAAAAAATGAAACGCGAGATATATAATACTTTTACAGTTTATTGTATTCTGAAATATGCTGAAATACTATAAATTCTAATAATTTTTGTATGTATGAATATTTGTTTAGATTGTGTAATAGAAATGGATAATGACATACGTCAAAATATAGAGTCTAAAATCTTAATTAATTGGTACTTATTTATTAAAAAATTAATCCGTTTTTTCGAATTATTCGAGTTACTGTACATATGATACGCCAATCCCAAACCAGTTAATATATTAACTAGTAACAATATGACAAAAATCGATTTTTTTCCTCCCATGAAAAAATCAAAGAGATTCTGAAAGTAGAAATAAAAAGAATATCCGTGTCTCGGTGTTTTATTATTTAGTATTATTTAGTCCGATACAAAAAAACAACAAAAAGAATTTTTTTTTTCATATATTTTCAACTTTTTGTATAATGAATAATAAAAAATAATAAAAAAAATAATAAAAAAAATAATAAAAAAAAATTATTCTCAGTTTTTTTTGTATTTGGAGACTCATTGCATACTTTCACATGCAAAAACGTCAATTATTTATTTTAAAAAATTATTATATAATTTAAAACAATTGTAAAAAGCCAATATGAAGCAAGTACAATAAATAGCTGCATAAAAAACGTTAATGACTTGATCTGCTAAAACGCTGAGACACGGGTATTTTTTTTTACATCTACTTTCAGAATCTCTTCGATTTTTTCATGAGAGGAAATGTGTATTATAATATCAGTCATTTCTATTTTATATGAGAAAATTGTCGAACATCAATTTTAAATGTTACAAAAAAAATAGTGACATAATACTCATTGCTATGTGGCAGATTGTTTCACTCTAAATTCGTGATATTTAACAAGACAATCCTAAACCGGCTTCAGTTTGCACAAAAGATTTGAGTTTAGAAAAATTTTAATATTCCGTTATTGTTATTGTTGTATATATCTATATACTGTTGTTAAAATTTTAAAGAAAAATTCCACTTCAATTGATGGTATTTTAAATAAACCTGTATAAATTCTCATATTTATTTTACATATGTGCATATACACCGATGTGTATTTTATACACAATAGGAGGATATAATGCATATACTTTTATAGATATTAATAAATTTCAAATTCATAGAATTAAATAGAAACTTATTTAACACAAAGGACAACATGTAAAATATTGCACATTCCATTCAATTTAAATTTGATGTTACAGGATGGTAGTGTGAATGAAAGAGAAATTCAGAATCTAGATGATGCTGCGTCAGCCAACCAAATACGCATGAACAGTGATCCATTTGAATTAATGCTCATGAATATGGGATATAGATTTCCCGTCCCTCAGCACGAATTTAGTGATGAAGACAGTGAAGATCATCATGATCAGCCGATAACACAAGCTTTAAATTGTAGACCAAGTTAAATTTTGCAAGAAACACAGAAAAATATATAACAGTGGCTAGATAATTGAGAATTTACATCACATACGTATTATATCTGTCACAAAATTATTTCAATTTCAATTATTTATTTTCTTCTTTCACCAATGTATCTCGAAGCACTTTTGTTGTATAATAATTTATTCAGTCCAAATATCTTTGTCAATCAAATCAAAGACGAAATAGAAGCTTATTTACTAGGCGATGTGGATATGTTGATAACAAATAGCAAAAAACTTAATAAGAATTATATTCCGAGTCTTATAAGATGTAATTAATAATATATCATATTATATTTCTTTGTAAAAATGATTTACTTTTATTCCCTATGGTAAAAAAACTGCACTGACATATAATTTATCTTGAGTTTATATGCATTAATAAAATTTAAAAATATTTTAATGATTTAAAGCAGTGCTCGGCATTAGATGCACATTTCGAGCCGATTCCGGCGAGCGACCTCCACTATCGCTCGAGATTCAGCGGCTATATTATATATAAATATATATAATTATATATACAATTATATAAAATTATATATAACATATTTTTTCCCAGGAAACTAATCATTATATGTATTATTGCTACAATTATATGTAGCATATTAATATGTTAATAATAGAAAGTTTTTTTATTTTTTTAAGAAAATGAAATTTATTTTGCAAGAAAAATATTCTTTAATAACATAAGGTACATAAGGTACAATCTTCGCACGTTTAAGCTACACAGATGCTCCTGAGCCAGAATGTCACGTGAATGCTCGGCGGTTCAGCCGCTGAGTCTCGAGCGATAGTGGAGGTCGCTCGCCGGAATCGGCCCGAAATATGCATCTAATGCCGAGCATTGATTTAAAGAAATCAATTAACAGATGATGGTACAAGTTCCCATAAATTTTGTAATGTACTGCCTTCTCTTGGCTCTTCCGTCGCAAGTCCTAAATGAATCGAATAATTTGGCTTTCTTTGACTTGTTTCTCTCTCAGAGAAATAATAACCAAATATATTTGATATTTCAACTTGATTATCTTGTATCTCAGTGAAGTGTTCTACACTAATCTCTTCTTGCGCAGGTGCCTGTAATGGCAAGGATACTTGATCATTGTTACGTTGGACAATATTTATTGATAATTAAATTTTAATAACCTGTAAGATTTTGCAAGCTTTAAAAAAAACATTTTAAGATAAATTTAAGTACAATTAAAATTTAATTATAATCAGATTATGAACAGAGAAAAAATAACACTCAAACATTTGATTTATTTACTTTTGACTAACAATAAGATGAACTTCAACTTCTTTATGATAAAATATAATATACCCCAGAGAATAGATTGAAATGGATTCAAATTTTCAGAAGTACACATTCGCGAACATTAAAATAAATATTTTTTGATATTTAATATTTCCAAATGCATTTTTATTCATTCATAGGAATGACATGAAGCACATTTTATTCAAATGGATTCAAGAGAATGAAATAATGAGAATTAAATAGATAAGAAAAAAAAAAGAATAATAAAGAGAGAGTAATGGCCGCAGCACAGATTCTTACATAATGCATAATGCATAAGAGAATCAATGAATTGAAATTCTTCTATGGAATGGAAAGAAGGAAAAGATTCTGATTAATTGATTCGCTCATGCTTTATGCGTTATGCAAAAGTCTGTGCTGCGGCCTTAAAACTAAATAAAAGTTCTTTTTTTATTCAATTGAATTCAATGGGCAAAATATGCATAAAAATTTCAATCCATTTTAATCCATTCTCGATTAGGATATTAATTTCAATATCAAAATACCTGATGCTCAAATATATATTCCACACCAAAAATAGGAAATTTTTCAAATTCTGAACGGAGTATTGATATTTCTTTGTATGTAATGTGAAGCTGTTGCAAGGGATTAACGCGAAAACCTAAGATGTATCCTCCACTGGCTTCTGTACTTAAAATTACTAAAGTTGGTCCAAATTTCGATGTCCTTATAGTAATCTACAAAAAATTTATTCATGGTATATACATATAATTTTCGATATTTCATAGATTTTTTGTTATTAAAAACATTAAATGTAACATATAAGATGTATGTATAAAGTATAAGACATCTCTAGATATAATTAAACGTCATTTTAAATCATTGCTAAACAATATTACCATAAGTAGTCGTTAGAAATCAGTAGAAAACATGAAAATATAACAAAATTTTTCATTATTTTTATGTTAAAACTTGCTACAGCAAAAGAAAAAACATTTTCAATTTGTCATATTAATGTCATTTAAATTTCTAAACGAAATTATATGAATTTTTATAGATAAATCAATTTCTCTTCATATTATGCACATAAAAAATAAATAACATTATGTAATACTTCAATCATCATCGTTATTATTAAGGCGCAGGTACAATAGGAATTCGTAACGGGAATTTCCAGATATATAATACGTAAAATCGCATACAGAGCGCGCTCAAGTCACCCAAAATCACGAAATATGATAAATGCGCTATTTTTTTTAAATGAAGTGTTGAAAACGGTGTAGTTAAACAAAATAAAATGCAAATTTTATGTTATACGTATATTTCTTTACATCAAAGAAAATCATAATGAGAAAAAAAAATTGTTGAAAATTGTTTCAAATTTTCGATTTTATCAAGCCTTGATGTTTAGAAAGAAAATTAAATATTCCTATTAATTTTTTTTTTAAATTTTTGCAAAAAATTTTTATAAATATGCAAAAGTAATAAGAGAATTACCAAATAAAAACCAAACGAAGAGTTATGTTAAAATTTACCTATTAATTTCTTTTTTTTTCCCAACTTTCTTTATACTTTTGTGAATACTTCTCCCATTTTCCTACATTTTCAAATAAACGACATCAATAGAATAAAATCCCATAACAAGAAAAGTATCACTCATTAAAGGTTGCTTTCTTTTTGCAAAGCACAAAACGCGATCGACAACCCAGAGAATTTAACATGAAAATTCTAACTATGCATTTCATGTGCGATAGGCTTAAACAGGGAGCATAGACTCTTATATAACGCATAAAACAAGAGGCATAAAAAAATCAATCAATCAGAGTCTTTTATTTCACAGAAAGGAAGGAAATAAAGCACTTTGATTAGTTCATTTTCTTATGCCTTATGTATTATGCAAGTCTATTCCCCCCCCCCCTTTATATATCGCATAACACGTAATGCATAAGAAATTCAACCAATCAGAATTCTTTATTTCATGGAAAGGAAAGAAACAAAAGACGTTGATTGATACATTTTCTTATGTATTACATGTGTTAAGGCACAATATAAATACATACAGTACACTGAACACTGAGCATCGACACTTTTGATGTGGGTCACATGACTCGCTGCCATGTTGTGGGTTGAAGAGGCGCTTATAAATTTGAGTTTTTATGAAGCTACAGAATAATTTTTCTAAAAAAAAAAAGACAATTCGATCGTGTCATAAAAATTGTTTATAAGGAATATATTTTTAAATCAGAATTATATAATAATATAATCTTAACGAACTCTTTACATAAAACTAATATTCACTTTAATAATAATAATAATAATAATAATAAAATTAAATAGTAATAAGTAAATTAAAAATAATAATTGATTAAATACTTATATGAAAATTGTAATTGAATAATGTTGTAATTATGTTGTAATTATGTATGAAAAAATAATATATTGCACGAAAAATTAAATGTAAAATTGTAATTAAATTGAAATTGTAATTTAATAATATACGTACACAAATGCTTTATTACAAAAATACTTTATCGTATGCAAATATAACAGTCTACACAATATAGCATCTCCGAAAAAATTTAATTTAATTTTTTTAGTAAAACTTAACTTTATTAACCCTTTGTCTTACTTAAAAATTTAAAAAAATTAAGCTTTGTACGAACGACGTACCACGGCTCTCACCCATAATACTTATATATGTTTGGCTCGATTTCCTTACCACATCTCACATGGTATTGTAGGTGAAAGAGTTAATTATATTTTATGGAAAAGAGAGCTAACCTAATCTGCAATTTCAACTTATTGAAAATAGCCATATTCCTGGTTGGAAATTGACGCATACGCACTAAAAATTGGAGATTACATAAAAAGTTCAGTGTCCATACTGTACTTATACTGTGGTTAAGATACAATTTCACAGTGTCGCAGCGATAAATGATCACGTGATCAAATTCTTCCTCAATTTGTTTATTTTCTTAACGCCAGCGACACCGTTGAAAAGTTGGATTAATCCAACTTTTAGCGACATAGTTCTTATGCAAAGATTTAAATATGAAACAGCAGGATGTAAGTATAATAAAGGTATTTACCCCATACAGCACAGAAGATTGCAATATTGTTACAATGTTGCAATATTGCAGGTTGCAATGTAACATTGCAGAGATATTACAGAAATGTAAATTGACAATATGCCTGCAAAATGTCAGTAATATGACTGTAATATTCCAGAAACATTGCAAATTGTAATTCTTGAATTGTTATAATAATAATAATAATATAAAAATATAATTTTTTACAATATTTATGTAATACAGTTTTTAATTTAACAGCCGTTTTTATGATATAATAATTAATATAATCAATTTTTATATTTAAATAAAAAATAAATTATTTAAATAAAAAATTTATTAATCTATTATTTGATAGCCATTTCGTTAGCTAGAGTGACTAGAATGGCACATTCGGTATATATGCTCTGACACGGTGCTGTCCTGACACGGTGCTATCCTGACACGATGTAAGTGCAGAATTACACTAGATTGATGTGACCTGGTGCAAAATTAAATTTGAAATTAATAATGTATATTACAACTGATAATAGTAAACATAAATATTTTCATTATCAAAATATTTGTTTTTTATCATATATAATTATATTCTTCTTTGTCGAGTATTCATTCATGTCCACATAATTTTTATCTTTTGGCCTTTCTTCTTTTATTACACATATCTTCTATTTCATCATCGCTATTACTTGTTTCTAATAATTCATTTATAATAAATAATTTTAGTCTTTCTGTATCCACCATTTTGTAATTTTTTGTTGTCTAACTAGTTTTGTTTGTTCGTACACCAAACTGCACTGACAAAAATGTTAATGCAACATTTCTTGAACTCGTTTGATTCATTCGGTTGGTCTGAATACAAATTCAGCACTAAACTGAGTCAGTTTTCATTTGCTGAATACGGTAACTTGAATGCATTGATACAGTGCGCATAACTCGAATGCGTGGCACCGAAAAAGTTCACACTTAGTGCGCACTAATGCAGTCTATTGAATGTGCCATAAATTTTATATTTATTTTCAATATGAAATCAAAAAATTGTATAACATCGAGTGTGGATCAATCAATGCATCATTATCGGATAAGATGATAAGCAATTAAGTTGCTGAAAACGATTTATCGAAATATTAATTATGTGATCGATGATGTATTTATATCTAATATGAACGCAAGAATAAATCAGCGCCTGAATTTTATTGATAAATTTCATACCGTCATTTTTTAATCAATTTCAGTTGACTCGGAGTGGCTTCGAATTAAAAAGAATCACTGCGATTAACTTAATCCATGATTAACTTAAATCAAGCTATTGTATTATTATGTTAATGGATAATATTTATAGTTTGTTCGGGACACACACATACATGCTTTATTCTTACAAATAAATTTATCAGAATTCAGAAATTAATAAATCAGAATTAATAATACATTTATTGGAATATTTTTATGGTTTTATCATTAAAAATTGCTTTTGGAAGATCCATATCACTAAAAATGCGATGTGTAGAAAAATTAATGACATATGTACAGAAAATAATTTTCATTTTAGAGTCTTCGTAAAAAAAATTTATCCAAATTTTACATTGCAATATTGCTGGAACGTTGCAATATAACAAAAAGCGAATCTTAATATTATTGGAAATCTTGTAGCAATAATTCAACAACGTTTCACAATCATCATGCAATATTGCAATGTTTCAGTGAAATCATTCTGCAATGTTTCTGCAATCTTTCTGTATGGGACTTAAGCTATATTCCAAAACATCCTTTTCGAGGAAAATTTTACTCGAAATATAGGACATGTAACGTATACTACAATATTCGTCAAAATTTCGAACAAAATTTTCCTCGGAGAGGAATATAGTCTTATAGTTCCAGCACACCAGCGTGATGTTAGTTGCGCGATATCCAATGACCTGATTCCAGTATACGTTTAGAATGAGAATATCGGTAAAGCTGTACTTTCATTGGATATCGCGTGTCGCATGCGACGAACATCGAGCTGGTGTGCCGAAGGCATTAGAATGAATGTTATCGCAAAACTTGATAAAAATATATTATACTTCTGGTAAAAAGTACACTTTGAGTGTTAAGACTTGTATATATTAATTTGTGTATAACTCAATAAAGTAAGGACCTGGACATAATGGAAGAATAGAAATTAATGATCACATTTACACGACACACTTAATCGGGTTTCATAACATCTGTAACAATTTCATAACTATATTCTTCTAAAAAATGAAATGACTTTTAGACATTTAGTTAGTTGCTAACTACGAATATTATTAAATTAAAACTCGATTAATATCCATTTCTATCAATATAGATTAATTTTAATCTCAGTTTAACTTATCTTTGTCTTTTCCTAGTTCTAAAAATTAGAAAAAGACGAAGTTGAACCGAGATTAAAGTTAATCTACAACTTAGATTAGACTCTGTCTATGGACTGTTTATGAGATTCAAGGGCTATAATCGTAAAACGCAAAACATGGGATGGTATTTATGTAGTCATTATGAGTTTATAACGACAATTGCGCAATTTTTTGAGTTTACATAAAATACTTTTTACATAAAATATCCACGCAACTAACTGTCGTTATAAACACATAACGATTGCATAATGAGTTACAGAATTTCACTGCTGGCGAATTTGTGCCCTCTAACATCCAAGAGAACAAAAATCAAAGTGTTCATAAAATATCTTACAAAACTATAATATATCGTTATATATATATATATATATATATATATATATATATATTTCATTTTAAAAAACTGTCATTAAAGAAATAATTAATTAAATCTTTTGTTTAAGTCATTAAGGCTAGGTTGTTCTACCTTTTGGTAAAGTTCAGTTCACTGTCTTAGGGACTCTGCATAATAAAAGGAACAGAGAACAGAAAATAAGAATTTCAATCTATCAGAAATTGTGTATTCCACAATACATGATTTCTGATAGGTTGAAATTCTTATTCTCTGTTCTCTGTTTCCTATTCCTTTTATTGTGCGGAGCCCCTTACTCTCTTAGGCTCGATTACACCAACGTTAGTTTGATTTTAAACGAAGCTTAATATTCTTTCTTTCTTTTTTTAAAGCCGATAAAGAGATAGAAAGAGAAAGTTTTAAGCCTCGGTTAAAATTAAAGTAACGTTAGTGCAATCGGGCCTTACTCTCTTTACTCTTTTGCTCTTTTGTTTATCCAGTAGATAAATTATCCGTATATAACTATCAATTTATCCGAAGATGGAACAACCGACCCTAAACACCCGGCGACTAGATAGATATTCTTTTTTTCTTGGACAAAATAACTTTTATTCAGAATTTTCTTTATACCTTTATTAAAGTTCTTTAGTAAATCGAGTTACATTGAAATGTTTAATTTTTTTATAATAATTTTATAATGAAGTTGAAGTATACATATCGATATATATATATATATATATATAAAACTTGATGTGCAATGTAAAATTTTAAGATAAGAGAAAAAAAATATTGAAAATATAACTTTTAACGTATAATTTATTTAATTAATTGATGAGTAAGAATCGGAAACGCTTCTTTGATTAACTACATACAAATATTACACAGACTTTGCTATAAAAAAAAACAAGATTATAATAATTCTAAAAAATTACAATTATAATAATCACAAAAAAGTAGGTAATGGCCATTTTAGATCAATATTTAAGTACATGCATAAACTTGCAAATTTAACTTCCAAAAGTAAACACAATATCACCTCATTTTGATGAAAATGCAGTTCGATTTTATTGCACATTTCATGCTATTTCATTAAAACAGTACTTCCGGCGTGCTATTCCCACTACTGTGCGGGGTTTCACGCTCTGGCTGAGGAGCGTCTCTGTAGCTTAAACGTACCTTACGTTATTAAAGCTCCTGAACCAGAACGTTACGTGAGCGCCCGGCGGCTCGACCGCCGAGCCTCGAGCGGTAGTGGAGGACGCTCGCTGGAATCGGCTCGAAATGTGCAAATCTTTGCAAGCATTGCATTAAAATACATAAGTAATTTTAAATTAATAAATTTTAATATTTTATCCAAATTATATATATAATTTGTGATTTTGGGTAAGCTTTTTGGTAAGCTGGCATATCCCAAACTTTATTATTAAAAAAAAAACCATCTTAAATCAAATACATTGTATATTTCTAATAATCTAAAAATCATTTGTATTATATATTATTATATGTATATTCATAATTTAATACTTACATTTCCGATGGTAAGATAAGGAATCGATACATTAAACTGATAATTTACATCCGCATACCATACCAAACGTATATTTGTTATAATAAAAGTTCCGATATTCCCCTTAAAAGTAATATTTTTTTTTATTAACGATAATATATGTAATAATTTAAGAGAAAAATTGCATTTGTAAATGACCAAAAATCTTCTTGTTTAAGATTGTTTTTTAAACATTTTTACAAAAGATTTTGTTCGATATATCTAATTTGATATCTAAAAGAGAAATTGTACGTAATTCTTTTGTCTAAATGATTAATATTTTACGTAAAAAAATCAACAATTTGTACAATTGATAACTCCTTCTATTTAATCAATAAAGGAAAATTAATGCCAATGAGAATCGAGACAGTTGTACATGTGTAGTCAAATATAATATACAGTAACTATAAAAAATATTCATACAGAAAAAATATTTTTTAAAAAAACTTCATTTTTAAAAAGTAAATATTATCCAGCGAGAAAGAAGTCATCGAATTGATGTCGAATCGATATAAATTCGATGATTTTAACATCAATTTGATGTTGATTCGACGTTTAATTAATGATCATTTCTTATGGGATAATTAACAATTTATTCATAAAGAATAAAATAGACTGTATGTTTCTTAAAATTATATATATCAAAATGATGTGTATTAATTATACAAAATATATTATCCAAAAAATAAGCGAAAATTAAAAATTGTATTGTTTTAATACTCAAAAAGTATTCGTACAGATGAGAAATTTAGCTTCTAAAATCAGGAATACATACGAAGCTCGTTTATTTATTAGGTGTACAACTTTGCTTCCGCTGTTTTTTTTCCGAAATTCGAGGCTTTATTGTAAAAAACTGGTACATTTATGATTCAAAGTATTGTCCATCGCTGGCCACTACTTTCTCCCATCTTTCGGGTAGCGTACGAATCCCGCGTCGAAAAAACTGGTTATCTTTTGAGGCTATCCACGAATCGATCCAA
>Ga0157364_1000270_pt1 | contig 30782 bp, 19 predicted proteins | sample AttsexASBM2_FD_111476 | JGI IMG/M metagenome (GOLD analysis project Ga0157364, IMG submission 111476) | Fungus gardens microbial communities from leaf cutter ant in Ribeirão Preto, State of São Paulo, Brazil - Atta sexdens ASBM2 | ecosystem: Host-associated > Fungi > Mycelium > Unclassified ...
CACATGAAACGAGACGGATCCACAGTTTTTTTTTATCGCTCAAAAATAACTGAAAGATACATAAAAAGTTGTTATATGTATTGTGCTATATTTCTAATTCCTGAAATAGTTTTAATTATTTTTCACAAGTTTCTTCTTCATTATTAAAAACCTAAATCAATCTTTTTTTTTCTAATAACTGATATTGTTGTTATAATTATGTTGTTATAATTATGTATAAGGCATTACATATTTCTTTCATTATGTTTTAATAAACATATGATATGCAATTAATATTGCCAATTTTTTTTGTGCTTCAGCAATTTGGTGAAATAGTGAATCAAATAGTTGATGATGCGACGCCCTCGATTGTGATTAATTTCAAATCGAGAAAGGAAGCTGAAGTGGCTCTTGTGAAAGGACGTACATTTCAAGACAGACTGTTATCAATAACTTGGGTATCCGGCCATCATTTACATCGTGGAGGAGCTGGTACTAACTCGAGCGCATCTATACAGCTCTCATCGCGTTCTGAACAAACCGCACCTACCGCAGATGAAGATATTGACTTAGAAGTAAGTTTAGAGACATGACAAATATAATTATATATATATTATATATATAATTATATATATATGTATATAATTCCAATTTGAATCAGAATAATAATAAATAGAATATACAAATAATTATAAAACAAATTTAAAAATTATTTTGCTAGCATATTGGAAATTAAAATTTTTTGAAATTTTTAGATTTTTTATTAAAATGGTTTCTGTAGCTTTTAGATTTCGAAAATAGGCAAGAAAATATTTAACAAGGAAAATTTTTGTTTTATTTATCTGAAATTATGAACGCAGCTAATATGACATGCTGTGTCCTTTATGTAATAAATGGGAGGGTTGCACATTTCTTGCGTATATCGCTAATTGGCCAATTTAATAAATAAAACATTTTTATTGATAAAACAAAGGGAAAACTTACTAGGCACCAGCCGATGAGGGCAATTAGAGAGAGATATAGGCTAATAAAACTTTTCGGTAATAAATATTTTATTAATGTAGATGTTCTGTCATCAGAACATCTCTACATTTTCTATTAGTTTTTTAAAGGCTTTAATGATTTCTTCAGGGCACGGAGGCATTACTCTTAGAGGAGAACGAGGAAGAAGAAGATGAGGATGGTGAATCACGCAGCTGGCGGCGATAGCAGCATCGGCATCAGCGTCAGCGCCGTTTATGACAGGAGCTTGGTGTCAAATGTAACGACTGCGTGATCATCCGGGCCGATCATCGTACGCGACCTGGTACTTACGCCTACATTGCTGCACCGCCATTTGATGCATTCATTGCCATTTTCACGAAGAAATCGAATTACATCATGCTCATCAGCGTTATCATGAGTGTTACACTATTTGTTAATATTATTGAATATAAAATACACATGCGCACCAATGACGGTACCACATTAAGTGGCGCATCACAAATAGAGAAAGGGAAAAAAAAGAAAAAGAGAATCAACATACAAGTTTTCAAACAGGAATAACTAACCAAAATTTATTTGTAGAATAAAATCACTATGTTTTGTATGGGAAGAAAAAAAAGGAACACCTGTCATTCTGAGTTTCACACAAGTCCTCTTATTTTGTACGTAGAACTCGAATTGTTTTCCTAGTTCTTGTTGTTTTAAAGGCTCGTACATAGTAGACGGATTTAGGATAAGTAGGAGCTTGTAATTTCGAGAATATTAAGAACTTTTTCATTCGAGGATGAGGAAACTATATTTGTAATTTATACAATACAAATAGCTATCTATATTGTATGAGATTCAATCATAAGTCATAACATCTCGCTCGATTGGCTGTTGACTTTTATCTATTATACCTATTTAAAACGATTCTTGTAATAATGAGCAGTACAATGTATCATCTTTATTGTTTTTAAAAGATGTCAGTGGATTAGATTACTGAAAAAATGCAATGAGATATATATATCTATATACATACATACATATATATATATATATATATATATATATATATATATATATATATATATGAAATATTTCGCGCATTATTTACATAAATTCTTTCAATCCAGATTAAAACAGTACATGATTCTTACAAACCATTCCATCCAGTTTCAAGGTAAGTATCGAATTATACAATATGTAACGATCATAAATAATACATAAATATTATATGCAAAATTGCTCATTTTAAAACATATTCATTCTAGATAATTTAATTAACAAACCAATAAAACTATATAAAATGATTCTCTGCGTGAAGTTTGTCTAATTAAAGTCTTTAAGAAATTTAGAATAATGAAATATAAAAATGTTGACGATCTTGATATATGTATTAAATTTATGTATTTTCAATATTTCATATTTTATTTATAGTTAACTTTTAATAATTCAATTTTGTTAAATTTCTTCTAAAATTTATCCGTAATTTTACTAATTCCATTTTTTTTTATGGAGCCAACCAGCTGGCTAACAAACTACCTAACAACAATTGTGCAACGGGTAATATTCTCAATGGTAAATTCACTGCTGGCCCGTGAGCTGAGCCGTGATATGCTCCACGTAAGATCCAACCGCCGAGACTAACGGATTTGTGAGTGCTGGTAAATAATGCAGCCAACAGAATATTTCGCGGTAACCACTGGGAGCACAAAATCCAGCATAAACTGCTAAGAAGGATCTGAGCTAGGCACGCTTGAAAAGATACATATAGTGTTGAATTCAAGACGAGAAGTAATTAAGAGAAATTAAATATAAGTTCAATAACTTACCAATAAGTACACAGAATAGTATATCCACCGCTTGCAACGATGAAGCATCTGCCAGAACAGCATCGCAAAACCAGTGATATGCTATTGCCAGCAATAAAATTTGGGAAAACCAATTTGTATTAACGTTGAAACATTTATTTTTTAGTACAAACATCCGTAAGATGATACCCATCCCCAAGGGAAAAAGTGTACTGTATACAATTTCTCTAATGTTAATTCCAACTAATGGTGGAGTAGATGTTCCCAACTGTTAAAAAAAATTATTCTTGACATCTTATAATTTTTCAGAAAGAAAATTTTTTATAGATATAATTTAAAAAAGTAAACTATATATATATATATATATATATATATATATATATATATATACATTAAATAATGTAAAATATAAAGATAAGCATGTATTGAAATATATAATACATTCAAGTAAGAAAATATATTTTCATTCCAAAAAGTATTACCATTAGATATAGTAAAATAGGAGATAAGAATAATCCTCCAAAGTGCGACACCAACGTAGTAATTACGCTCGTAGGCAAATCAGCTTGTGCCAAACGACACAAAGCAAGTCCCGTACTGAATGGCGGTGGCATGCAGTAAAGAACCTGAAAGATACAGGTGTTAACAATGAAATACATTAATAATCATGTTTTAATTTCTATCTATAAATACATAAATACAGGTTTTTTGCATAGATATATATTTATTTATTTAATCTATTTGTGTATCAACAAGGATTAATTAATTACAAATATTTTTAATCACCTCCATTCCTTTCAGTAGCCATATATTAACTTTCGCATAGGTCATTAATAGGTACGTCCCGATCCGTGCTAGAAAGGGCATCAAAATATATACGAAAACCATCACAAATGTCAGAAGATACCCATCCTTCAATGTTGAGTAAAAAGATTTAGGATCGCATAATAATCCGGCTTCTAAGTACATCGAAGGCACAGCGAAATAGCGAATGATAAAGTTACCGTTAATTATACCTGCAACGAAAAACAATGTTATAATATCAATGCTTTATTATTCCAATTGATAGGATAAAAATATTGCAAGATTTCTTTTTGTGTGTGTATATATATATATATATATATATATATATATATATATATATTTCTCTTTTCTTTACTGAAGTATTTATTGAAAACTCTTCACCATTCGTTGCGCCAATATGTGGTTGAATAGTTGCAAGTATCATGCATACGAGCATTAATAGAACATATCCATATCGATATAAAAGATTAGTTTTCTTTCTTGGCTGTAGATTGATATTTACACTCATTTTTTTATTTATTTTGAAACGTACCTAAAAGAGAGATACATATTATTCTTCAACATCTCACAAAAATTATTTATGAATATAAAATGCATTTATAAGGTAGTTATCATTGATAATCTTACCTAAAAAAGCATGCGTGAAAGCTAAATTTTCAGACTCTACGAAAACCGTCAATAAGAAGTAGTGAAAAGAGCATAAAAGAAATCAAATTAATTCTTCAACTTTAAGTAAGACATCATAGCATAAATCCATTTGTGGCAGTTATATTCTAATCGTACAAACGTCGTTCTCAAATTAATTCAAATTAATTGATCAATCTTACCGAACAAAACAATAAAAATTATATTCTTAGAAACAAGATGCATAAAATGTGAAAAATCGTAAGAAAAACTTGCTGCAAATGCATCCCATTAATTACTAGTAATTACAATTAAAATATAAGGGGATAATTCGCGCGAAATTATTTTAATATATAGATTTTTGTGATATTTTCTTATATCTGATTGTTCAAATCTTGCAGACAAAGAAACCAAAAGAGCATAATAATTGATCAGTGTAAACGAATCCTGTAAAAACGTGTCCAATTATAAATAATCGAAAGCATAAGCGCCGATTTGATAATTTTTCTATGCAATCGTCTATTGCTGCACTTCTATTGTTTCATTGTGCTTAAAAGCTTATTTGCGCAAATATCTGAAAGCGATGAACAAACGTAAAAAAAAATTAACTTATGTTGCACAGGGCTACTTCCTGTAATAATATATGTATAGGAATTGAAATGGTGCCGATCGAATAAAGAAATGCCTTTTTGTAAATGGAAGTTGGTTATTTATTTAATAACTATTATGCAGAGCCATTACATGCATTGTTACACGCTATTGTATGTACATACAATATCTATATAATCGACTAAAATATAATGAAAATATTGCGAGCTATATATTTGTGGATCTAAGAAAGAATTCGTGAATTTATCGTAAAAATAGCTTTCGCAGACGTAATAACATGCGGAATTATTTACGACACTGAAGAGGTTATCTATTAGTCGGCGACACGGTTCGCGAAGAATTATATTGTTTCTCGTTTAATTTTGGATCTCCATTCGCATTAATAGAACCGAGTAACATAATCGAGCCACCTTCATCTTCAAGGCAGAATCAGGCAGAATGAAATCGATGAAAAATTTCCCTCTTTCATGGAATCCAGAATACTCGAAACAGCTTGAATATCAGTGGATACCAGTTGATATCAGTGACGTAGATGTACCCGGTGTCTTTCCTATTACAATTTTACAGCCAATGATGTTTTGAGAAAGGAAACCTCAATAGGAGTCTCCAATGTAATTATTTGCAACCGAAAAATATATTTTTAGTTTAATTTGAAGAGTTGAGTAGGTTAATTTTTTTTTAATTAAGTTAAAATTAGCAGTGCTTTAAAATTTTAAAATCTTCAAAAATCGCCAATTCTGAAAAAATTATAATTTGAGTCTAAATAAAAATATCGTAAATTTATTTTTGATACGCTAAATATAAGGCGAATTTTTTAATTTATCGATTGATCAATCACACTGTGCGCAAATGAATTTTGTTCCGTAAAAGTTGCATTTGTGCATAATGCGATTGATCAATCGATGAATTAAAAAATCCATAATTGTAAGAATAAGAATGGAAGACTGCAATGCATTTTGGTGTTACACTATGAAATTAAACTGCATTTCAACAAGTATTTTACAGTGGAACATAGTGTAAGGGGGGGGGAGGGAGGCACAATAAAGGGAACAGAGAACAGAGAATAAGAATTTTAGCCTATCAGAAATTGTGTATTCCACAATACATGATTTCTGATAGAAATTCTGATTGAAATTCTTATTCTCTATTCTCTGTTCCTTGTTCCTTTTATTGCCTCTCTCGTTTCGTGTTCTAGCTGGAAAACAGCCCATGTTATCCCTTCATGCTCAGGAGTCTTAATAATATCCTGTCAATATTAAGGTTAAATTCTGACGTACCCAGCAAAGAGAATGGATTGAAATGGATTCAGATTTTCAGAAATATTGATTCATGAATGTTAAAATGAATGTTTTTTTAATCTGAATGCATTTTTATTCATTTATAGGAATTGCATGGAGCATATCTCTATGCCTTTCAATCTAAAAATAATATTAGCTTTTTCTGTGCACACAAACACAATTGTGAATACTGTTCAATTCAAAATTTTTAATAGGAAATACAGTTTTTCAATCCAATTGCATCTAATTGAATCTAATTGAATCCAATCGAATTCAATTAAATTCAAAAAAGTATTCACTATTTAAAATACACATTCGGATAGAAAGAATTTTCAATCCATTTTAATCCATTTAATCTCATTTACTGAGTACCTATAGCTACGTGAAAATAATCCATGGGCCTGTTTTTTTTAGCTGAACTTTTGCACCAGTTTCATCTTTCCTCCTTTTTTCTTCAGGAGGATTATAATTCTTACAGCATTCCAAATAGTCTTAACTGATTTTAAGCTGGAACTTAAGAATAGTGAAGTGAATCTTTACAAAGGCATCAGTAGCGATCCGTTTATTACGTATTCAAAATTTTGAATAGGAAATGCAGTTTTTCAATCCAATTGCATCCAATTGAATCTAATTAAATCCAAAAAAAAGTATTCGTTATTGAAAATATGCATTCGATTAGAAAAAAATTTCAATCCATTTTAATCCATTCTCGTTTGCTGGAATATCTAATCAAACTGTAAGTAAGTAGTACAAAGTAATACAGAAATATTTTTCTATACTACTTACCTTATAGTTTGATTAGATGCTTCAATTTTGTCAAATGTGATGCTATTGTTGCTATAGTTTCTCTCATATGCCTGCGCACGTTAATTGTACATAGTCATAAGTTTAATGTCGATTTCGAATGTTAAAGAAATGTATATGGCAAAGATACTCTCGGTGATTTGTTATTGCCTGCCGAGAGGAGCTACGAGTGTTTGAAAAATTTTTCAGTTCTGCCTGAGATCGAATCCGGGAATCCCAAGATCTCTGGGCATAGCAGTCTCGTGTGCTGCCTGCTACGCCACGCTCGCATTCAGTAACAAAGTACTTTGTCTGTTTGTCATATTTTAATTATTATGTATGTAAATACAAACATAATTTGATAAATACCTGTTATTTTTTAGAATAATAATTCATGTCTTACGCGTTATACATAAGAAAATGTATCAATCAAAGTCCTTCGTTTCCTTCTTTTCCATGAAATAAAGAACTCTGATTGGTTGAATTTCTTATGCCTCATTATGCGGCTATGCAAGTTTGTATGAATATACTCTTAGAAAGAAACGCTTGCAAACTGAGCGCACTTATATATTATTCCTTTCACCACGGAAGAAATTCAGGTGTGCTATTGCGCATATTTCTAATTAGCCAATGCGTTCAGTAGAGAAAACTACTAATCAATTAAGTCTCGGACACAATGCAAAGGAATAGCGATAGCGATAGAAATAACATGATTTCAATCAGAAACTGTGTATTCCAGTGTTTTTAATTTTCGCATTGTGTCTGGGATTTTAGGACTTAACGATCTTTAATATAATTGGTTCCTACATTTAGATTCAGCAAAGAACTAATAAAGACAAGAACCAATCATATTAAAGAATCACTAAGCGCCAACTGATTATTTTTTTTTTTCTACTGAACGTAGCCAATGAGAATTGATACCAGATACTATCATCTTACCGCGATGATTTGAATGGGCATTACATCATTTTTCTTTTCTCATTTACTTTTGTGTTTACATTGTCAATTGTGAATTTAAATTCTGCATATTTACTATCTCATTGATTGATTTTAATATTTATAAGGAATTTCGTTTCCAAAAAAAATAATTGTAAAACGATGTTATAAGTAATGCGTTACTTACCAACCCTATATATGATTAATGTCATATATAGATAAATTGTAAATCAATTCTTTCTCCAAGATCTCCGACAGATTTTTAGCATCGTAGACACTTTAAGTCATATTTTATCATCAAAACGGCGATATTGTCTAAGTTCGGTCTTTAGTTGGAATTCTCATAAGAACATTTAGTAATACATTTTTCTTACTCTCTTTTTTATTCATTTTGAAATGTTATCTCACAAAATGTCAGTAGGAATAAATTCAATGATGAAAGAAAAATGCAAATCATACAACATTAACAATAATTTTCCAATCGAATCGCAATACGTGATGCATTACGCTCATTACTCAAATTAGGTAATACGTACTTCGAGATATTGTTAATTTTTACAGAGACTCCTACGAACTAAATTCGCTTTGCACACGCATGTTTACCAGCGCTCGCTGAAACTATTGAGTTAGATCTTGCGCAACATAACATTCTTCTAATTACATGATGGAGACTGTAAGAACAGAAAGTATATGATAATCAGTTAATCGTTTATAATAATAATAATAATAATAATAATAATAATAATAATAATAGAAACAATTTATGTTTAAGCGTAAATTTACTTAAGCAAGCTATAAAGTTTAAGTTTAGTTCATTATGCTACTAGTATATTTCGCAACTTCGCTCTTTCTCTTTTCCGTTTAGAAAAATATTCATGCATATTCTTTATCTTTTGCGAATATAACGCTCTCGCATGTAAAAAATAATATGTTTGTATAATAAAAGTATATTAGAATGTCTCATTTTGTTATATAAAACGATATAAAGAATACAAATATAATGAAAAAAATATTTTGCTTATATTACCTTAAATTGTCCATTAATTTAATTAATATACTGATCAATTAATGTTAAGTTAATAAATCAATTAAATTTATTCATTCAATTCATTTATAAATTAATTAAATGCATATTTTGCATCATTATATTGTTAATTTCTATCGTTTTATACAGCACATTAAAATATAATGAACGTTTATTACACGAACAATTCCTGTAAAAAAAAAATGTAAGAAAATAATACAATATATAAAACAATTTGATGTTATGGATATAATCATACAGCAAATTTAAAAATTTGTATCAAGTTTAACAATGACAGTAACATATCTTGATAGCTGTATGATTTCTCCTTATGATTCCCCATTCTTAAAAAATGCAATGGTTCATTTTATACACATAGTTGCACATTTCAATTACTCAGAAAATAATCACACAATAGCATTTTACAAACTTCCCTTGTTTTTCATAGATTTGAATTAGATCAAAGCTTTAAAGTTTAATAAAGTAACGAAGTTGACTTTGAGATTTTGTTTGGAAGAAACATTTACTGAAGTCAATGCATATATTAACTATTAACGTCAATCTTTGGGAAATTGTAAAATCCTGCAAAATGAACACTAACATATTACCTGAGCAGCATATGAATGTTTATATTCGTAGCAATTGAAAAACTCAATGCAAAAACTGTTTAAGGCCATTTTTTTTAAACTTATTACATTAACAAAAAACGATTGTTGCAAGTATGTGCGAAATATTTTATGAAAACCGTTAAAATATGTAAAGATGGATAAACTTAGTTCGGAGTTGTCCGCTTTTTTGTAAGGAATGTTTGAATCGTTACGTTCACTCAAAAATTTTTGCTAAAAAAAATAGAACTGAGTGGTTTTTGCACAGAGTTCTTCTCGGCATTGAAATAAAATTTTCGATAGGTCTGTTCGCGCTGCTTGTATCTTCAAAAATTTCTGCATTTAAAGGAAATAGCGTATATTCGACCTTGAAGAGAGAGAAAGCGAAGATGCTGCGTACAAAAAGTACAAGCAGCGCGAACGGATCTAATATGCGAAGAAAACATTAACAGAATGTAATAAAAAACCTAGGAACTAATTTGTCATTCATGATTGGAAACTGTCATATCCATATTAACAACTGTTCGTGTCGTTATTTTCGAAGGAAACTCAGTTTGTGATACTTTCAAAGAGATATTTAATCCGAAATTGAAGAAACATTTCAAATTTTATTATATCATTCTTATAGCGTTAAAAAAAGTTTGGTAATAACTATAGCACTTATTTAATAGTATTTTAATAGACAAATTAAAAGAATGCATACACAATATCAAGCATTATTTTGAACATAGTTCAATCAAATACAAATTTCGGAGAATATTGAAGATAACTGTAACTCTGTATTAAAAAGTTCAAAATTTCATACGTGTAATCGCATTTAGATACTCGTGTGTTTAATTTTACATTATTTTATAAATAAAATGATTTTGTATAAAATAGATTACATATAAAAAAGCGTATCTGTTCATTTCTAAGAAAAAGAAACAAAACAATCCAACAGCAACAAATTAATTGAATGAAACACTAAGCATTTTTTAGTTATTGTTATTATAAATTTGATTTTTACATATGTTACTTATATTTAGAATAATCCTTAATATATAATGTGAGCATTAATTTGCATTTCTTTAATTTGTCCAATGCTATTAAATAAATGCTAATTATTATGAAAATTAACATTTAAAAGATATTAAAATCTGTTTCTTAAATTTTACCTATTTAAATCGAGTGTGAATGTTGTTTTGTTAATTTTTAAGATTGAATAGTTACTTATTTCCAGGTTGTAAATATTAGCTACAGACAAAATCATTTGATAAAATCATTTTCGCAACTGTAAAATTATATGCGTATTATTGGAAGAAAGACGCTAATAGAAATAATATAAGAAACATTAGTTTCTCTTCTATGGCATAAGCTGTAAAAACATAGTGTAAATGAATGTTACATTAGCCTTAATACGTAGTTAACTTTGTTGTAACAAAAAATCATGAATCACGAATCATTAATATAAAAATATTATTTTTGAAATTTATATATGCAGTCAGTAATCTGCATATTGTTACATAAAAATTTTTAGTTTTATGACAGTTTAGTTTTACGATAATAAAAGGCACTTGGTAATCAGCTTAGTAATGAGCAGCGCATCATATAAAACGTTATATTACAGTAGAAAAATATATTCGTTATCCTGAGATTTCGCGCTATAGCTAAAACTTAAATTATACATCTTAAAGGTATAGAATGTATAGATAGTGACGTTTCTATTACTTTTTGGCAAAACTGACTTGAAGTAAAAAGACAATAAAAGATAAACAGTGTATGGATGTACTTATTATTTTTGTACAGGTAAAACTTGGTTTCCTAGGATACAAAATTGTCCATGCATTGGTGTGATTGTAAGGTAAACGTTACAATCGGCAAGCGAAAGCAGGTTAAGAGGATATAAGAACAATTTTCGTTGTTATTAATGCCATCAGAACATACTTGTTCAATCATGCATTGTCATTTTTACAAAAAAAGTTCATTTATATAAAGTAAAAAGAAAAAAACGTTTAAACGTTAAAAAAATAATTTATAAACTTATAATTCCTGAAAAGTGAAGTAACTTTTAGATTTTATAACATATAAATATTGAACATGCAAAAATTGTAAAAGTCGCAATAGTTATTTCATTTCGCTTACATGCGATTTTTACTTATTATACTCCGCATGCACTGCATACCGAGATATAATAAAATCATTTTAAATCAAAACTGTTTATCAAAATAAGAAAAGTTTTAGAGTCCAGTATGTAGAGAAAGAATCAAGAAGTGCAAGAGATTCTACCAACATTGAAACATGAAAGAACATTTGAATGGTCTCAAAAACTTTCTTACTACACAAAATTAGCCTGCTAGAATGCAGTTTCATTTCATAATTTAGAAAAAATTTTTTTATACTAACCAACTCCATTTTAATATTAATCTTGTCACATTTGTGTGTTTTGAATGTAAATTATACTTTAAATTAAACCAAACTTTGCTCCCTCAGTGCTATTCCAGAAATTAACCGTAAACTTATTTGCTTGCTACACACGCTCGTATACTAACAAATTTCGTTTTCGATAACAATTCAAAAAAATACACAACCATATTATAGTATAATAAGGATACTAATTGTAAGATATTATACGTTGTTTACAGCTATATAATAAACATCAATCGTATTAGGAAAATCATCATAGGGAGAATGCTCATTTACAATCGTATGTAATTTCATTCAGCATTCTGTTGTGTAAACGTCTTATTTTACTGGGAAATCGTACTTAAAAAAAACTAGATACGGTATCACACATGTTAAGGTGACTTCAGGAAATCGATCACTTCCTTAAATTCGACCTTTTGAAATTTTACCGGTGTCAAAATTTTAACGAATTGATTCAAAAGTTCGTAGTGCTATTACTACGATTAACTTTTTTGCCTATAACACGGGACGACGATAATCTGCTGGCTATCGGTCGCAATTGTCGATCGCTATTACTACCCTCGACGACAACGTTCGGTGCAATGGACTTCAGGCACATTGCTGCGTCATGGAGTCGTTTTGATAAGATTTCATTCTTAAGTTTTTCAGCGTTCAATTCTCTTCGTAATTGCGCTTTGGTTTTCTTTCCGATCGGACATAAGACTCGGTGTTGCATCAAAGATATCGCTGATGGCCTCATTTCTGGATTGGGGTGAATCATCAGCTGTGAATAACATAAAACAGCAATGTAAAAAAGATCAAAATAATTTATATTAGGAACATGATACAAGACTTATCCGATAGATCGCTAGAAAAAGAAATAATAAATTGTCATTAAACTTTAGAAGTAAGATCATACCTTCAATAAGTTGTTCAAATCGCGACTGCAGTGTGGCAAGTCTGGTAATTTCCCCTGTCTAATGTCATGCCACATAGGCCCGTTTTTCGGCAGAAGTCCACCGCCACCTGCCTCGTAAACGGTTAATCCTAAGGCAAAGATATCGGCCTTCGGTAAATGATTGAAATCTTCCTGCAGAATTTCTGTTGGAAGGTATCTGCAATCGCCTTCTTCCACCTGCGGATTGTTGATAGATGTGACATGGCCGAGATCACCAATTTTGTATGTGATTTCCTCGTCGACATTTTCATCCTCGTCAAAACCGTCGTCCGCAGAGTCATAGTTGATGGCTCGCAATTTCTTTTCCTTGGTGATGAAAATGTTGCCGGGCTTGATGTCCATGTGCACAAGCTGCATGCTGTGTATGTACCTCAGTCCTTCAGCCACATGCAATAGCAATTGGCGCATCTCAGCCTGGCTGAAGCATTGTTTTTGTTTTTGCATTAAGAGGATCGTGTCCGCGAGACTACCACCGTTGCAATATTCGTTTTGGATGATCATATGATTGTCTTCCGCCCAAGCAGAGTAATAACGGACCACATGCTGATGTTTGCCGAGCACAGCGTGCGCGTACACCTCATTCAACGCGTTCTTCTCATTAATGCTGCCAGCTACGGGTTTGATGCTCTTTTTGATGGCATATGTACATCCATCCAACCGATTGATGCACTTGTACACGGAGCCGAATTCACCGATTCCGATCAAGCCGAGTTCGTGGAACTCCTTATGATAACGCGATATATTCGAATCCTGCAATGCTACACGTTTCGTCACGTGTTCGTATTCGTTGTCGGAATCTTCGGAGTCAGCGAGGTCAAACTTTGGTACTTGCATATCCGGTGAACTACTATTACTACTGTTGTAAAAGAAAGAAAAGTAATATAGTTATGAATCTGAAGCAGATCTTCTTTCTCGAAGTTATAAAAAACTTTATAACAAACCGATATATTATATTTTAGCATTTTTAATATTAAAATTTAATATTTGAATAACATATCAGAATAAAATCTCAAATTTAATCTTCGCAAACAAGAGTCACGAATGGAAAAAATATCTTTTTTTTAGTTTATGAATAGTAAAGATAAGCATTTGAATTGTACTTTATTATTGTGATTATAGATTTAGTCACAGATTTTACAGAAAATAAATAATAGTTATAAGATATATAGTTCGAATACGTACCCATTGAGACTACGTTTAGATCTGCTTCTTTTCTTTGCTGTTATTAACATGCCAGTAGGTGTGAATGGATTTACATTCGCGGCGGGTTTTTCAAACTTATTCTGGTAACTGGGGCTTATCTTAGAAGGTTTAGGTTTTTCTAGAGTAAAAAATCTAGAACATCTTGAAGGTATCGGAGTTTGTAACACGCTCTTCTCTATCAAAGTTTTAGGGGTAGTAGGCGAATCGAATAGACGTAATGCCCTAACACGTTTGTAGGGTGGACTACACCCCATTGAACTTTTGTGAAAAACACTTTCACGACTAATGGGAGCCTTGATGGCTGGAGTACCTGTAAATAAACATTTATTCCACATAAAAAGCTTGTAATCATCATAAAATTCATAGATAATGATTTAAAAACCGATCTGAATTAGCTTTTTATTATACTTTTAAATTACATTTTTTTCTCTTAGAATAACTTCAAAAATATTGTTTAATACTAAAATCATGGAATAAATTAAAATATAAAGATATATGAATTTTCTGTAAATTTGTAACACAACCATAAAAAATTCTAATAAAAGACGAAGAAAATAAGATACGGTATACGCACTTAAATATAGTTAATAAAATTTTATCTCATTAGACAAAATGACAAGTCAATAAAAAATCGAATTAAAAATTTTATTTACGATTACGAATATGATTACATTTAACAAGTAGAATTAATTTTATTAAACGTGTGTGTGTGTGTGTGTGTGTGTGTGTGTGTGTGTGTGTGTGTGTGTGTGTGTGTGTGTGTCGTCAATAAGTTTAAGCATCTTATATGTACAATATTGCATGTAATAATTATTACATGCAATTATGATGATATCATCAGTACAAAGGAAATCTAGAATCATCGATGTTATCATAATTTTTTAACTAAAAAACCGATCGTAATCAGAATAATTGTCGTATAATTTACGATCGTAATTTTGGAAAGTGAAGATTTTACAGAAAGTATACACGATGCAAAAAAATTGTCAAATGTGTCAATATCAATAATTTCGCATCATGCGCTAATGCAATTTTAAATCAACATCACGAGTATTTGAAATCTTAAAACGAGAAGAGAAAGAAATTTATAAGACAGGAGGTAACAGCTGTTAAGAAATATAAAGAACATAGCACAAAGATATGCAGAGTCATCTGGAATCAGGTGGGAATAGAAATTTTCTGGCAAAACTAGCGTGATACATTTACTTCTTACATTTATATCTACTGGTAATCAACACAAAGAGTTTAAAATCCATGTATTATCTTGAAGATGGTTGCAGATGACAATCGAAACGTTGATCTTTTGTTTGTATGAATTAAAGGAAAAAAAATTTTGTATAATTAGACACAAATAATAAACTGTGTTCTAGTTCTTATTTGCCTAAATTTATATTAATATTAGCTTAAAATCCATGTGTTTTGTAACGACAAGATTGAATTTTGATACAACAGGCTCTCACAAAATTTCTCTGGCATAGAACATGGAAATGAACTCGCAATGCATCCTGATTATTATTTCTTAATTAACACGATGAGCAAAAATTCGCAATTCCTTGTTTTAAAATGAACTGTTTCCATAAACCGTTTTTTACAAATGGAATCGTTTCCGAGTGAATTGGATTCGTAAATGAAAATAATATGAGGACATAATCATTTTCGACCACTCGCTCCGGGGGGCAGGGACGCCGTGACGTAGCACGAAGAGAAAGAATCTCTGTAGCTGCACCACGTTGCATTTTTTGCATTTTAAATTAAGTAAACATACATAATTAAACGTGTGGAGAGAGAAAGTTGACAAAAATTCAAATAATGAAACGAACAAACATTTGAGATTCCGCTATTCGTAGCTGCACCGTGTTACACTCTCTACACGTAAAACGGTATGCGATGAAGGATAAATTAAAAACAGATATTAAATAGCCATTGGAACAGAGAAGGATAAAGAGTAAAAGAAATTTTAATATAAGAAAACGTAAAATACCGTTCTATTACACTCTCTGCACTTCAAACAGACATACAACACACATAAAACAGGTGTTAAATAGACATCGGGGAAAGATAAAAGTACAAAGAATGCAATAAAATATTCGGATGCAATAAAATATTCGAGATATTAGAGAATCTCGAGAATAAATGTAAAGTTCCGTTCTCCATAGCTGCACTGTGTTATACTTTTTGCACTTGAAACGGCACACAATGAAATACAATACAAAACATGGATACGTGATGTCGGAGAAAAGAGACGAAACGTAGAAAAGGTCCAGGAGTAAAACTCAATGAGATGCAAAATTCTAACCTGTAACGAAGATCGGAATTTTGTTGTTGTTATTCATCGGCTGGCCCTCGTCATCGTTGCAATCCGTCGCGTCGAACAGCTTGCGCGGCTGTAGTGGCGGCGGCGAGTCGAAGTCGTCGACCGAGGAGTCGAGGACGTCACACTCGGGGCTGTTGTCGCCGGCGTCACCGGCACCGCCGCAGCTCCAGGTGAGCTCGCCGTTCTGCATGTCGCACGCGTCGTAGTGCACCTTCCGTGCGACCTCCATCTTCGCAAGCCGTACGATCACGTCACGCACGTGCGGCGTGCGTGCCGCAACGCTTCTCACGATTCACAATTTACGGGAAAGGAAAAAGTTAGACTAAAAGAACTTGGAGTAAATGTCGGCTGTTGCAGAGCTGAGACGAAATCGAGAATTGACCGAATCACTAACGACGTCGACGTTAACACACTCGCGACCGCGTTCATCCAAAGCTCCGACGAGAGCACCGTTCATTCCGGCGATCGCGTTCGTTGTGGCGTTTATGATGGCCGCTGGGACAGAGCGGAGTGACCGACGGTATACGGTCGGCCGACCGACCAATCAACGCGCTCGGCACGGAGACCAGACGGATGTAACGCAGTCTCTAATTGGTGCTCTGCCGTTCTTCCATCACCGCGGTACCTACCGGCCTGTTTTGGACTGCATGGAGCCGAGGGGTAGATTCTTGTGAATTCGGCGAAATTCTACACTATATTCTACTATTTTCCACACAACATATTTTCCCGTAGGTCTTTCTTGATGTCGAAAAGTAATGGAATAGAAATCACTTCCTTATTATGCCGTTTTGTTTCCCTGTGAAACCAAAATGGAAACGATAAACATGAATTTTTTTGAATCGTCGACTTTACTTTTCGACATGCGCGACGATAGGAGGAACGGCGATACTTTTCAAGATACTTTTTCGAAATTCAAACTCTCCGTCTACTCGTGAGGCGACTCTCGCATCGATGAATGCTATAGTTTTTCATACGTAGATGATATTTCCTCCGAAAATTTCCTTTATATGTGAGTAACCCAGCAAACGAGAATGAATTAAAATGAATTGAAATTTTTTTTTATCCATATTTTAAATAGCGAATACTTTTTTTGGATTTAATTGGATTCAATTGGATTCAATTAGATTCAATTGGATTGAAAAACTGCTTTTCCTATTCAAAATTTTGAATTGAACAGTATTCACAATGCATAGAAAAAGCTAATATTATTATATTGATTAATTTTTATATTTATATTGATTAATATTTTTAGATTGAAAGGTATAGAGATATACTCCAATTCCTATAAATAAAAATGCATTCAGAATTGAAAAGCATTCATTTTAATATTCGTGAATCAATATTTTTGAAAATCTGAATTTCTATTTCAATTCATTTCAATCCATTCTCGTTTACTGGGAATAGAACGTATAGTATTATTATCTGGTAAGTAATATGTGACGTTATCGAATGCATGAGGGAGTACTATTTGAAAAGAGTGCATAAAGATGAAACTGTCTTTCAGGAATAGTGATCGACATTTGGTTCGAAAGAATATAAAGGATAAAATCAAGGAAAAAGTAAAAGTATGAAAATATACATGTATTAAATTATCATTTTTTTCAAGAAATATTAACATTTTTAAAAAACAATATATAATTATATATATATATAATTATACACTGAGAAAAAGATGCCTAAAAATATATTTGTGAGAAACATATTTAATTTTATTGAAATAAATATTTATTTAAATATGGGCGAAATAAAATTTTATTCCTAGCAAATAAGCCATCTATTTTTTTTTGCAATTAATGAGATATATTTCAGATATTTCTGTAAAATATATTTCACAGAAATGTATATTTTGTCATCATAATCAAATTTTGTAAGTAATATTTGCTTCGCAATATTTCATTTTTCTCTCAGTGTATTGTTACATTATATAATATATAATATATATAATATATAATATATAATATATATAATATATAATATAATATATAATATATAATATATAATATAATTCTATCATATAATATGTATAATATAATAATTTTTTTTAAATTATTATTTTATATTATACGTATATCTCGATTGCTATATCAATCTTTTGCGGTTTAAATTTTTTTCTGCAAATGAACAAACATCAAGTAATTCGCCAACTTTATTTGCTTGACTGATCTAACATGAATCAAAGAATTTTTATTACTTGGAGAATTTTTATTACTTAGTCTTTTCATGTAAAAAATGTAACTTCCCAGATAACACAAATATAAGACATCTTTAAAGACATTTTTTTATATGCCAAAGATACATTTCTTATGTCTTTCTTTGTGTTATCTGGGCCAGTATTTACCTTACAATTGTATTGATTCAAATATTTAACTATGAGATAAGTTATTATACTGAGTTCTATTTGTTCAACAATAGAACAAAGAATTAAATAGGATAAAAGGATGTCGAAACATTCTTGAATATTTCGAACATATATAATAGTAAAGTTAAATCCCAGTAGGAGACTGTTGTCCGTTTTCTGTTGTAAGTTAACTTTCGGTTCCATTTATTGTTTTTTTCTAATTTTTATAATTAGAACTAGAAAAAGATGAAGAATTCAATCAAGATTCAAATTAATTGATAGAAATGCTGGATATGAGAGATATTCTTGCTAGGTCCAAATTTTGTTCATCCTGACATTGTCGATCGTTCGACGCTCGTGATTCGATCATTACTAAAGCACATTTCATCTATTTTTAATTCTTTAAAGGATCATCAACACGATGTAAAAACGACGGATCGCGAGGTAGCAATTATTGGCCCGAGTATCACGAGCGATATATCTACACTGTGCGATATTGCAGCAGCTGTTCGGCCAGGCTGGACATCTGCCGTCGACTATTTCATCTCTTTGGGACCGCCTCGTCTTGGGACCGAAGGCCAATGGTTTTAACGACGGACCACATCGAATTTCGTCATGGAATACAATTTATTGGTTCTTAATTAATGTAGGATATGGTTTTCTATATAGTATCTCACAAGGTACATCACAATGAACCTATGACTCAGGAGTTCTTGTTTTCTTTTACGGAAATAAACCCATTCTTGCGACAAAAGTTTCACTGCAGAGAAATTTTCGTCGAGCAGCTGCAACCTGTAGCTGGCCAACGTGGAAAGAGACATCGGAAACAGGAACGGTTTGTGTGACAGCGGCACCCTTACGTTAAATCTTTTCTCTTTTATTATTCCTTTCTTCATCCTCTCTGGAATTAACTATTCTTTCTTATTTCTTAAATTATTCAGACATAATTATTTTCATTAATTTGATAGATAAAATTTTTTGAAAAATTTTTAAAGATTTTTTTCAATTTTCTTTTCTTACATTTTTATAATTTAGCTTAAAAATGTATGTTCATCTTTCTGTTTTTGTCTCATTAATTCTGAATAAGAATAGTAATTTATAAAATTTATAATTATTTAAAAGAATTTTTAACTCAATAAACTTCTTAAAAAAAATAATAATAATACTATTTATAGTATTAATATAATTCAATATAATTAGAATTCAATATAATTAGATTACTCGATCTTTTTGAATCGAATATAGTATATATATATCGACAATATAATGTGCTTAAGCAGATATAGATCGATTATTAATTGGGAAGTCAACTGAACAATGTATATGCAATAAGAATGCATCAACTTTTCCTGCGCGATGTACTATGGAAATTCGACGATGAGCGAAACGAAGTTTCGCCGAGCACGATTTGCACCAGGAACCCTGATGGCAAAAAAGATACATATCCGAGTGGGCTTCTGCAGGTGAATTCGAAGGAAGTCTGGATGTTTGAGATAGCGAGCATCACAAGAAAAACATTTCAATAGAAGCAGTACGTTTCCCCTGATGTGTACACACGAGTATCGCACTATCTCAACTGGATAAAGAATATATATATATATATATATATATATATAGCTAGCCAGAATAGTCGTCATAGAAATCTTAAATGACGTCATTCTTTATCAGAAAAAAAGATTAGATATTAGGCACTTCCTAAGATAGAAAATTATTCTATTAATCCAAATTATTTTTACATATGGTTCTCATGACTTATAATTTCTTTTTTAGTACAATAAATTATTTAAATTTTAATGATGTTATTCCTCGAATATTTAAAATTATTTTTTAACGAAATACGAATTTAATAATTTATTTTTTTATCTTCATCATTAATTCAATATATTGTTTCCGAAGATTAATATTATTAATCTTCAAATGTTGCATAATATCATTTTTAAAATCCGTTGCGAAAGTACAATTACATTTTAAAATTCAAATTAGAAAGTAAGAAGTTTCGGACATTCACTTTGATCACAAGTCGGTCTTCGATATCTACATTTTAAATTTTCCGACTTTCTTTAATATTTTACGGATGTGAAAACATTACTGATTGAGAATCAACCATGACAAAAAATTTAAGCCTATTCTACAATGAACTCTTTGTTTCTTGTTTCTTGTTTTTTACCTTTTGCTTTTTTTTTCTTTGCAACCGTTTTATCAATTGTATTTTTTTGCTAGGTATTTCTTTCGTTGTTTCTTTCGAAATTCGTTAACTTTTATCTCGGACGATGTAAAACAAAAAATCGGATAAGAAGCAAAAAGACAAGATGTAAAAAATAACAAAAGACAAGAAACAAGAAATAGATTGTAGAACAGGCTTTAAAGAAAAAAAAGTTCGAAAAACATATTAATCACTGAAAAAGATCAAAAAGATTTTTATCTAAAATAAAAAACTATTTTATGAAAGCAAAAATCATGTCTTTATTTCAGGTAAAATATTTTTTTGGCAAACTTAGTATGTTATTCTGTACTGCTACATATAATATTAAAGAAAATCACACGTGAAATATGTAATAAAGTTATCTAATGTGAAAACAAATATTTAAAAATTATTTGTGTTTCTTACATATGCGATCTAAAATAAAGATTCTTAATATTGTTTAAAAACAAATAATTTTTTTTTAATAGGATCAAACGTTTTTTAAAATTATTTTCTAAAAAATATTCGTGTATTTCATGTTGATTATAAATTAATAAGTAGAGTTCTATTTCTATTTTTTGAATTCTGACATGAGATCATAGATACATATCAGCTTCAAATATCATACACCATTCACTTGCATTGTTCTTGCATGGATAATTAAGATCACCCGGTATAAACATTACATCAAATTTGTTCATTGTTCTGCAGCGTCTCTACGTTTTCTGTTATTTTTAAAAGAAAAGTATATATGTGTATGTGTGTGTGTATTCACACTTTTAGGAGAAAAGAAAGATACGAGATCAAACACAAATAAACGAGAAAGTGTGAACTAAAATAAGAGAGAATACGTACAACAAAAGGCGAGTCTTCGACAGCGGATAAAAATAGGATAATTTTGGAGTATTATTTTTTGCCTCAGAAAGTCATGGCACACGTGGAAGTCCCAATGGGGGAAATGCAGGCCCCGCCAGATAATCATAAAACTACGAATGGGTAATGAATATACATTTTCTTTTTAGATTTACCTAAGATTTATATAAGATTTATCTAACTTAACCTATAAGCAAGTGCCATACTGTGTGTTGACGTAGCAACCTAGTAAGAAAGATTTAATTATTAGCTTGTTATGAATAACTCATCAACGTGAATAATTCGAACATATTTCACGAAAGCGATTTTGTTGAAGAAATCGAAAACGCAGAGTAGAAAATCAGGATATAAAGATTCCTGCATTGTCTGATTATTTGTATTAATTGATTTTTCTGCTTATGTTATTTCATAGATTTGAATTTTTGCAACTACCTCAGCTGCCACTTGGACAGATAGCTGTAGGCTATCCTCAAGCCCAAAATTGGATCGAGCATAGAAAAGCAAATATTCGACCATGGTCATTGTTCCTTAACACAAACAACATCAGACCGCCACCCAATATAAGTAGATTGAGCAAGCGGATTGTGAAGAACATTGAATATTTCCAGAGCAATTATCTGTTTGTGTTTATTGGACTAGTGATATACTGCTTGTAAGAAATACTTAATATTGCATTAATGATATCTATAAAATCTATTAATATCTAAAAATAATTCTATTAATCCTGCTGGTCTTTAATTTAAATTTAATATATAATCATATTGTGGGTCAATATGATAAAAGTTCTAAAAAAAAACAAAAGTTCTAAAAAATAACAAATACATTTTTACAGAGAAAAGATAAAGAATTGCATTAATAAAGTTATCAAATATTATACAGGAAAGTTTTTAAATAAAATATTAATTAAAAAATCAATTATATTTTGGGTCAAATAGACTTGAACAGAGTTAATTAATTATTTTTATATGATTTTATATAACTATATGTGAAAGAGAGAGAGACAAAATCTATAATTTTTTTTTAGACTTACTTCACCTCTGTTGTTGCTGGCAGTTGTCGCTTCCCTTGGAATATGTTATAAGTTGTCTCAGCGACATTCGAAACAGGAATTGATGATATTAAATCATAGATTAACTTTGGCGCAAGTGTATTCTTTAGTTGGAATTTTTTCACTGCCTGTATTTTACCTAGTAGGTGCACATGCAGCTGTCTTTTGGGTACTTGGTAGGTAAAAGAATATCTTCGAAATAGAATTGTATGATGCAGAAAGTAATTAAATTTATATTCTTCTCTTTCAGGAGTTTCTTGGTTTATGATAACGCTTCACGCTGCTTTTTATAACATCGATGCAGTATTGTGTCCAGGAGAAGAGGAACTCAATGCTTTAGTTATGCAGGAAGTATGATTACCATATATTCATCATTTTCTGCTAAAAAAAATTGAATCTTTAACCTCTTAAAATATTCAGAATAACAATTTCAATTTTTACTTTGTTACTTTGTTGTTTTTGCTATTTACTTTGTATACATTTGGATCTTTCCATTTGATGAATGGAGAGATTTATATAAAAACACATTGTATAATATATTTGCATATATTATTTAGTAATTTGATAAATATGACTTTCTGTACATAATATGTATATATATTATTATATATATAAAGTTGTATTAAGATCTGTTTATGTAATCCACATATCTCAATAATAAGTATTTTGTTATTGAAATACATTTTTGCAAATGTGTTTATAGGATAAGTACATTGACAAATAGGATCACACATTTCTTGCATAAAACTACAATTATATGTATATATAGTATTTATATGAGGAATATCAAACATTTTTATCGTTTATTCCAATTAATAACTAATAAATTTTGTTAGTTAAAAGTGATATAGGTCGAACGTTTTGTACACATATGGATATTAAATAAACTTCCAATTTACAAAACGACACTGCAATAAAACGAACTAAATAATAAATCGTAAAATGAAATATTTCCTACGATAGTGTGTAGTATCTCTGCGGAAATTCACTTCCGCAACATTATATATACATGTGTATATCTTTTCTAGATGTGGTTATAATAATCAATCATTTGCGGAGATAGTCGCTTACATTCTAATATTAAATAATTCATTTTGTATACTTTAGTATAGAAAAGAATGATTTATGTCTCATTCGCGGAAAATGATAAATCAAAATGTATTATCGTAAACAAATGAAAATTTAATAAAAATAAAGTTTAATAATTTCAAACTTATGTATACAGGATGTCTCGTAAGATTTCTCCCACTGCTCATAGGAAGATAAGTAGGATCGAGATGAACACAAAAGCCCCATTTAGCAATATTCACAATAATAATAGAGATATTAATTTTTGTAATTGTACTAATGAAAGTACAATTACGAGCAACAGCGCGCTTTCCCCTTTTGCCTCTCCAACGCGTTGCTGGCAGCCAATGCTCGATAAACTAAGTCGGATTATATCTCGAGCTGGAGTGTTTCTCTTGATGTGCTCTCATTAGTACAATTACAAAAATTAATATCTCCATTATTATTGCAAACATCGCTAAACGATATGAGACTTTTGTGTTCATCTCGATCCTATCTTATCTTCCTGTGAGCGGCAAGAAAAATCTTGCGGTACACCCTGTATATGTATAAGAAATTTTATTATGTATAAGAATAAGAGGACTCTATCTACTAGATTTATTTCCTCATAATAATTATGATTGTAATATGTATATGAAGTATATGTTTTAAATTATTTTGTTATATGATGAAAAATGAAATAGGTATAGTTTTCACGTTTCGCAGCAATAAACACGGTGTGACTATAAGCTCGAAAGTTTAGTTTATTAGTCATTGATAATCACGTGAACATCATGTATGTACGCTCCTGTACCTGCAGTGCGTCGGATGAGATGGGATCTTGGTGGGTTCTCTAAAAGGCGACGACCACGCGTGACGTAGGTCTATTATTCGGTATGTGACACAGCATGTAACTATCATTTCGAAGTTCGTATCATGCAGCAAAAACAATGATAATTGTAAATTTTTTACTCTATTCTTTTTACAACGATATAGACCGTGCCTTACAAGAGCAGTTCGATTAAAACGCAGTCTTCCAAAGATAAACGTGGCAGTATCGCTCAGTAAATGGACCCGAGGATAGCATTAGGTAAGAATGTAATTCTTTCTTCGATGATATTGTTGGAAAAAAAAATGAAACAAAGAGCATGATTTTAAATGGCCTTACAATGGGTCTTGCGATTATATTTTCTGGATGCAAGCTTGATCTAACTCTCAAAAGCACATTACATTTTGGTTAGCTTTAGCAAGTGAAAACAGTATATAATTTATTTATAAATAATTTTATTGCTATATGCATACACAATATGTATGTTTAGAGAATGAAGATCACGCTTTGCAAAGTTGCAAAAATATGAAAAGCCTCAATTACAGATTTTCACTTGTTGTGAAAACAGCAGACTAATTTATTTTTAATTATAATTTTATTACCATATACATATATATGCAATTTTATATGCAATATTAAAAATATGTTTGTTTAAAGAATAAAATCATTAAAATTAAAGAAATATGAGAAGCCTTTCAATTACAGATTTTCATTTTCATTGCTATTTTAATCATTCTTATTATATACAAGAAGATACCAATGGGATATCAATTGTTATATGTTTCTTGATTTTTTTTTCCTTTCGATTTGCACGATGCATACGTTTATTTGATTTGCATAAAGTAGGGTTTGACAATCCACGAATTTATTAAACGATGGAAGAGGATGACGAAGAGGTTTCTCTTACATGCGCGCAACGACGTGAAAGCAGTGTTCCCGAATCAAGCTTGTATCAGTCGATGCAGAACAGTTTGAACCAAGGCTCCCAACAAACATTGTATCAAAGCATTCGTAATACCTTATACGAGGACGATATGAGTATGAACAGCATGCGCAGCGCAGTTTCCTTGGATAATCTCTGCTCTATGGATGATCCATCCACTGTGAATAATGACACAAATGAAACGATTATAAATGAAAGTTACATGGACAAGAAGAACAATATACATGACACAAGATTGGTAAGAATCAATTTTTTCACGTGTTCTATGATTTAAAGTAAGATGATAAATGTGATTCTAGTGATCACTAGAGTTGTTGTCTCATTTATATCTTATTATTGTATAACAAACTATTATAACATATATTTTTAATATAATTGTAGTCAATAATTAATAAAATGAATTATGATATTACAATTGATAATAATAATGCCTTTAAAAATGCTAATTTTAAAAGTTATTTTTAATTTTAAAGAAATACTAATGAAAACTCTTAATTTTGTATAATTATAAAAACTGATGAATAATAGATTAAGTTATGTTAAATTACAGTTACTTTTTTAACTCTGCCGGCAATTGGGATCTTCTAAAGTCACTATTGATATTTTGATTGTGAATCTTAATAGATAAATTTAAACTGTCTATAATAAATAAGTAAAATACAATTCGACTTTCATGGTAAAAATTCGTTATTAAAGCTTTATATATTACAAGGTATATTAGAATTTTTTTAAATTTTTATATAATCCGAAATAAAAAATTTGCTTTGTTTCTCGAAGACTCCTATTGCTGATGGAAAAATTAAAATTCATGTTACTAGCGCAGGATGTAAAAGGATTAAAAAAAATATGAATATAATATTTTGATATATTCTAGCTTTCTGTTTCTGGTACAAGATATAGTTTATATTTTCGTGATGAGATACGTTCAGTTGATTTCGTACTCGTGTGGGATGAGTATAATGGGGAAGCACAGACCTACCGCAGTGTCGAACGTAGAAGAGTAAGAATACAAATTACTATTTAAATAAAGTATATATCAGTTCTGTCTTACAACAAATTCGCATTATATTTTCAGATATTTGAGAAGAATCTGGAAAAAGAAGGGCTACAATTGGAGTACGAACAAGTGGAATCAAATGGCTTGCACTTCATAAAGATTCACGCGCCCAAGGAAGTTTTGCGACGATATGCTGAAATATTGAAACTCAGACTGCCAATGAGAGAACTGCCTGGTTGTCACATGCCTCAGACAAGCAGTAACATTATTATCGAGGAAGTCAATTCGTTATTCCGGCGCGTCATGAATAAATATTATGTCGACACAACTATTTTCCCGACAATGAAGCAGAACTTTACAGCGGTGTATAGTAGGGATAAAGATTATTTATTCGATTTGGATTCGCCCAATTTTTTCACATCGGCGACTCGATCGCGTATTGTGCAATTTATATTGGACAGAACTAGATTCACAGAAACCAAGGAGGACGATTTCGCATTTGGTGTCGAAAGACTGATATCCGAACATACATACGTTGCAGCGTATCCGCTTCATGATGTAAGTTATTTTTACTGTGAGCGGTTTCAAAATTATAAAAATTATTTTAAAGCATGGAGTAAACTAATTCACTCGATATATATAAATATACTATTTATGTTTCAGGGAAATCTACACACTCCGGACTCAATGCGATATCTTTTGTATACTGAATGGGCTAGTTTAAGAAAATGCCTTCATTATCAGCCTTTGGATTACATCAAAGAGTACTTTGGGGTGAAGATCGGGCTCTATTTCGCCTGGTTGGGATTTTACACTCATATGCTAATTCCAGCTAGTATCGTCGGTCTCTTGTGCTTCATATACAGTTGCGCTACTTTGTATCACAATGAACCGAGCGAAGATGTTTGTATTGGTAACAATACAATCGCGATGTGTCCATTATGTGATCATTTTTGTGACTTTTGGAATCTAAAGCAAACGTGTTTACACTCGAGAATTACATATTTGTTCGACAATCCATCGACAGTATTTTTCTCTATATTTATGTCATTATGGGGTATGTTAAAATTATTAATAATAGCTTATAAATGAATTATTTATAAAATTGTTATGTTTGAATAACATTTTTATATAATTGTACAACGATATAATCATTTTTAGCCACACTGTTCCTTGAATTATGGAAGAAATATTCTGCCGAAATAACCCATAGGTGGGATTTAACTGGTTTAGATGCTCAAGAAGAATATCCTAGGCCACAGTACTTAGCAAGACTTGCGCATATTAAAAAGAAATCTGTCAATATTGTCATAAATGTAGAAGAACCGCAAGTGCCATACTGGAAGATGAGATTACCCGCTACGATTCTCAGTTTTTCAGTTGTTTTACTTTTGGTATGTTTAATCTCCACAATATAAAAAAAATTGTTATTAAAAAAATATTTACGGGAATATAATTTGATATGTTAATAATATTTATATATTGTCTTATACAAAAATTTATTAGGATTTTATATGATAATATTACAGATAATTGTAGCTATGGCTGCTGTTCTTGGAGTAGTTTTATACAGAATGTCTGTTTTAACTGCATTAAGTGTTTCTGGACATCCAATGGTAACTAGTTATGCTATATTGTTCACTACCGCAACTGCCGCCTGCATTAATCTCTGTTGTATCATTTTGTTTAATTGGCTTTATGTTTGGCTGGCCGAATATTTGACTGAGGTAATTTTATAAGGATCTATCTATTAAAATGTATCAAAAAACTTATTTAAAATAATAATTCGAATTAAATTATTTTTTATCATGTGTGTACATATATTAGTTAATAATTTTAAAAATAAATTATGAAAATAAAGACTAAAAATATTTTATTAATCTTAATAAATATGAAAATTCTCGTTTCTTATTTTCAGATTGAATTACTTCGTACTCAGACTGAATTTGATGATAGTTTGACTTTAAAAATTTATTTACTGGAGTTTGTGAATTATTACGCCTCTATATTTTATATAGCATTTTTCAAGGGGAAATTCACTGGTTATCCAGGAAATTATAATCGTTTCTTTGGCTCTCGACAAGAAGAATGTGGACCGGGTGGTTGTCTCTTGGAATTATGCATCCAACTGAGCATTATTATGATTGGTAAACAAGCCATGAATACTATCTTGGAAATGCTCTTTCCTCTATTTTACAAATGGTTGAACACCTTGAAAGTTCACGTGGGCTCGAAAAAGTTGGACGACCCGAATAAAAGATATTCATCTAGAAAATATTTGCAATGGGTCAGAGATTATAAATTAGTCCAATGGGGACCTAGAAGTCTTTTTCCTGAATATTTAGAAATGGGTAAATACAAAAAAAAACATCGTTTCTATCAAAGAATAATAAATAATTGATTAAAGTAATGTATATATTAGAAATATATGTTGGAAATATATGTAATTAAAAAATTTTCGAATATACATAGTTATAATTTTTTTTTATAGTGCTACAATATGGATTTGTTACGATCTTCGTTGCTGCATTTCCATTAGCGCCGTTCTTTGCGTTACTAAATAATGTTTTCGAGACGAGATTGGACGCGAAAAAGTTATTAACCATGTATAGAAGGCCAGTTGGACAGCGTGTCAGAGATATAGGCATATGGTATCGCATTCTCGATTCTATTTCCAAACTATCCGTTATTACAAATGTAAGTTTTATAATTCACCAGTTATTGATGCGCTCAGTAGAAAAAGAAATTTTACACATAACTGTTGTAAGAATTTTTAATTAGATTGTTTCTTTTGTCATCAATTCCTTATTAAATCTAAATGTACATATAAATCAATCATATTAAAGATTCTTACTACAGTTATAAAACTATTTTTTTTTTGCTGAACGTAGCAAATATAATTTTTAAAGATGTGACTTAAAATCTATCAATGATTTTATAATTGAAAATAGCATTATTTCACAAATTATAATTAAATTTTTCAAACAATTTATAATTGTTTGAAATTTTATTTAATTTTTATTTTTTAGGCATTCATCATAGCTTTTACTTCAAACTTTATACCGAGACTAGTTTACCGCATAACGGTTTCAGATAATTATTCATTAGAAGGTTTCCTGGATCATTCTCTAGCAAAATTTAATACTAGCGATCTGGGTGGAACTCAGCCAAATATGACATTGAATCAAGTCCCAGTCGAGATCTGCCGCTATCCAGATTATAGAGAACCACCAAACTCATCAAACAAGTATAAATACAACATTATGTTCTGGCATATATTAGCGGCTAGATTAGCTTTTATCGTCGTTTTTGAGGTATGTTATTTATTTTTAAATAGATTTTATTTTTTAAAATATCTGCATTTTATGTAGATTTATCTTAACAAATAAGATAATTATATTGCAATATATTTGCATATTTTGCAGAATGTTGTGGCATTAGTAATGATTCTCATACGGTGGTGTATTCCTGATATGAGTTGTAAGTTACGCAATAGAATACGTCGCGAAGCATATATTACTAATGAAATTATTATACACCAAGAAGCATTACGAGCTTGCGAAAGATCTGACACTGATGGTTTAGAGCCAAAAATCACAAAGACATACATGGTTGCCAACGAAAGTGCTGATAGATGGAACCGAGTTATGGGAAAATGTTTGACCACTTCAGAATTTGATCTGGAGATCCATGGGAGCCCTGTTTCACCCGTCAATAGAAATCCACGTATCAGTCATATTGGTCTGATAGATACCAAGGATGCATCGAATTTGTGAGATTCGCGAGTAGCATAGGTTTTTGAAAACTTATTAAGTCGGTGCAAAAAGTTTATCATCGAAAAATAGAATTAACAAATTTGTAAAAAAACTATTTTTGTAAGTAATTTTATTAATTATTATAATATATTCACTATTGTGACTTTAATATATATTTTTTTATCTAAAAAAGAAAGAAGAAAATTTTTATCTCATTTTTAGAAGATTCATCAATAGCTTTAAAAAATTGTAATTTAATGAAAAACAACAAACTTTTTGCACCACTTCAATGATATCGTGATTTTTTTAGCTAGTCGTGATATGAAGATCTGACTTATATATTCTGAAAATCTGACGAAAGGGATATTATTTTAAAAAATCTGTATACACACACACACACACACACACACACACACACACACACACACACACACACACACACACACACACACACACACACACACACACACACACACACACACACACACACACACA
>Ga0157364_1000271_pt1 | contig 30768 bp, 34 predicted proteins | sample AttsexASBM2_FD_111476 | JGI IMG/M metagenome (GOLD analysis project Ga0157364, IMG submission 111476) | Fungus gardens microbial communities from leaf cutter ant in Ribeirão Preto, State of São Paulo, Brazil - Atta sexdens ASBM2 | ecosystem: Host-associated > Fungi > Mycelium > Unclassified ...
AGTTGTTCTAAAAATAGAAAAGTAAAAGAAAAGTAAAATAAAGTGAAAAGAAAAAATAAAATAAAGTCTACTGTCAATGGTCTTGACAATTAGTATGTTATAGTCTTTAAAGTAGGTACAGAAGTAGTATATACAGACCAAGTGCTATTTATTTTTTTAAATCAACAATTTATTATATAGAACATAGTAGTAGACTGTGGTAATTACACAATGTAATTACTTAGATAAAAAGAAAAATTGAAAAGTAAGTAAAAAAAACTGATTACACTAGTTGTTCTAGATAATACCTTCCTGAAAGCAAAATGCTCCAGGATTGAACTCTAAAAATATAAGAATATCCTTGAGGGATTTCCTCTTAGAATTCCAACATTTTTTATACCTTGTACAATTGAACAAAATATGTCTTCTCATTTCAATAGGATATTCTTTGCACATACATATAAAGAATTCTTTGGGAAAGAACCTTAGCCAATATTTGCCAATAGAAGTATGATTTGTAATCAATCTTGTAACATATGTACACATTGAATTTAAAAGGCTAAAGTATTTTAGCCATGCACCATCTTTAGAATATGTTGGGCAAATAGGTTGATTGTTATCATTGTTTAGGTTAAGGAAATTTCTTCCCTTGTATTCTGATGCTTGGAAAGTCATCTGCCATTTACAAACAATATTATCACATCCTTTTTTCAGCTCAACTCTCATAAAGATTTGTAAGAAAGGATAAGATCAATTTGAAGCCATTTTGACTTCTTGTCAACTATAAGATATGGGGACCATTTAATGTTACTTGGACAATCCCAGAAATTGATCAAGTTATTCAAGTTCTTTTTAAAAAATGGTAAGATCTTTTGATATAGTGATAGAGTGAAGTTATTGAGGATGGATGTTCAAATCAAAGATTTTTCTAGCAGCAGGAATAGCATCTGTAATGATGACAATGCATGAAATGTCTTGTAGTTGAGTAGCATAATTGATACCATATCTGATAGTGAATAGTTCTGCTTCTAAAGAAGCTATATTCATTGTATGATGAACAGTCTTTAAAATCATTTCTTGACCTCTACAAATGTATGAAATTGAGGTAGCAACATTGTTCTTGACACTAGCATCCAAAACTATGAGCATGGTGCCATGATTGGTGAGGGAATTCCTATAGGTGTTATTAAGTCTGTTCTGATGAGTGACTAGAGCTTTAGGGTCTTTTCCATTAACTGAAATAAAAGAAAAATACTTTATTTAACTGGTTGTTGGTATTTATTATAGAACTCTTGATTTTCAAATATTATTTAGGCATAAGATAAGTCATAGCTATACAATACAGTTTAGCCTTCTTAGAATGATGCTCATCCAACAGTGAATTGATTGCATGTTGCTTGGGAAGTGTTACCATTTATAGGTGATGTTATCCACTAATTTTTTCAAGGTAGAAATAGATAGAAATGAGGCCAGCTATAGCTTTAACTCTCCATAATGGTAATATATGAAAAGCTTCTATAATCCAGAGAGCTACTCTTCTTTGCATTTTCCTCAGCTCTTTGAGAGGTTGATATAGAACTTCTTTGAAATATTAGAGCTAAAAACTATGTAGAGTGATAAGGAGTACACATGTTCTATATAAGAGATATTTGTGCACAGATAAAAGTCTTCTAGTCAAGTTCCCCAACATCTTCATGTACTTAATGGTGAATAGAGCTTTATTGGTATAGTAATGGGTATAATACTAAAAATAAAGTTTCCTATTAAAAAAGAAACTCAGATATTGCCAAGTATCCTTTTGCTTGAGTATTATGTCTCCTAAAGATCTTACATCTAAAAAAGAAGAATTTAATATTTAGACAATCTAGAGAAATGAAAAACTTCCAACTTGTCATACTCAATAACAAGACTGAACTGTCTGAAAAGAGAAGAAATAATACTATAACTACAAAAGAGATTTGTATTTGATTTTTCAAAACTTTTCTCTTGAGAAATAGGAAGACCATTGTTACAATCAATCTCTCATATCTTCAATATAGCTAGCTCATAGACTACAGGTGTTGGAGTTACTTCTTTCCAACTCAATAATTGGCTGTACCACATGTTGTCTCAGTCAGTGTCTCATATAGTAGACATAATTTCATTATGTTCTTGTTATATATTATGACTTGTTTGCCTCACCTATAACATATAGTCTTTAAGTATATATAGCTGTAGATATACTCTTGTATCTTTACACTTTACCAATTGACTCAATCCATATCTCTTACTCAAGTCTTTGCCTAAGTTGCAACCTGAGCCAAGCTTAAGGTTATAACAACTATCATTAACAAATAACAGAAAAAAATCAGAATTGGAATAGAGAGATTTTTAGTTCTTTTTTCAAGTATGTGAAAAATTGAAGTAATATAAAGAGCTAATAGAATAGGTGAGAAAGTGGATCTCTAACCAATACCAATATCAGCTTTATAAAGAAAGGAGAAGTAAAATTGTTCCAAACATATTGGGTTTGTTTGTTGATTATATAATCAGATGAAAATTGAGATATCTTTGAATCAAAGCCTGCTTTATCAAGAATCATGGAGAGAAGACAATAATTAAGAGAAAGAAAGAATTGTGTTATATCAAATACAAAGATACTTATATGAAGAATCTTTTACCTACTCCATTTATACAAGATGAGTTAAAAAGATACTGACATCTATTGTTGAACATTATTTGATGCTTTCCAGTTGGCTTGGATGAATAAAATTTGATGCAATAGTGTGGACTTGCAATCTCTTGCTTATCACTTTTTCAGTTAGTTTTTCTAGTATGCTAAGAAGTACAATGAGGTAAAAGGCTTTTAGAGTGCCATGTAAAGGTTTATTTGGTTTTAAAATAATGATAGATAACAATTTTTTGAAATGTATTAACTAGTGGCTGAGATTGATACATGTATTTGCTATATCAACAATGTTATAGTACCTTTTTGAGATGACTCTAGGAGATATGATCTAAACTAGGGATAGATGAATTATTGCATGTATTGATAGCATTTTTAAGTTCCATACTAGAGAATGAAAACTATTCAATTTATTTGTATAAAGGTATTTCCTCAAGAACTCATAATTTGATAGAACAATCTTGAGCTGAATTGTACAACTTGTGTAGTGCCTGCTACAAATTGTCCAAATCATTGTATGGTTTGCTATTGAATTTGATGGTTTCTTTAGCTGGAAACTGGCACTTTTTGATCCAGTTCATAAGATCCCATAGCCTCTTGTTAGATGACACAATTTCTTAAATTTTACTGTCAAAAAAGACTCTTTTAGCCAATTTTACTGTTTTTTATACTTAACCTAGTTGTTTCTTTTCCTTTCCTGGAAATTGAATATATGGCTAAATCACTATTGCATTCCTTATTCCACCATGTTTTAGACTGTTGAATGATATTGACCTGTTTTGAAAATTTGTTCCAAAAGTCTTCTACAATAATGGTGAATTCATGTCAAGTATTTTGCAGCTAGTGATATTAGTTGTCTCCATAGAGCCTAACCTGTTCCTGAGCTTGTTGATGTATTCTTTCTCTTTGTCACTATTCCTAATGATGAATTATTTCTTTTCTTGAATAGACTCTTTCTCTACAATAATAGAAATTGATAAATAAGCATGATTCAATGGGCTTTGAAGGTCTGGTGAAATTTCATAATTGTCAAATTCCACTGGTCCTGCTCAGAGAAACATTAGATCCAGTACTGAATTCAAGTCTTAAGAATTATCCATATATTTAGTAGAAACTGGGTTAATGGAAGTTGACATTTCTAGACCAAAGCTATCAGCCACTTCTTGAAGCATGTTCATATGCATCAAATAATAGGGATATAATGGGTCCTAATTATTATTTCTAATATTAAAGTCCTCTGTCATAACTAGAAATGTTATTTAAATTTACCTCAGTATTCTTTAGATACTTTAAGACATTCTATTGTTTGTTTGAATACATGTTAACAAAAATCATAGGCTGATCAATTTGGTATTAATATAAGTGATAACTCTCAAACAATCATTACTGTTAGTAGATAACTTTGCAAATGTGATCCAGGATGGATGGTGAGAAGCACTAACAATGTTTTCCCTTCTTTAGATAAAGAACTTGGAATTTGATGAATGATTAACCAAGACAGTCCTTGAATAAATAAAATATCATAATTTATTAACAGATTTCAGAATCATTGTTTACTCCTATCTATAGTTAAGTGAATTGAATTAGCTCTAATTTCTCAGAGCTTCTGCATCTTTTTGTTATGCCATTTCTTGTTAAACCTATGTCTCCAAAAGGGGTAGTTTATCAAAGTTGAAAGCGGTAAACTCTAATTATTCTCATTTCATTTTCATTTCAATTTTCATTTCAATTTATTTTTCTTTTATTCTATATTTAGAACTAGGTTAGAGTTGGAGTAACAAGATTACATTGTCACACATCAGATGACATGGTCACAAATCACAGGATACATAGAAGAACATAGCTGAAAGGATGATGTTATACAATATGTACAATATATGTTAATCTTAAGATGGACACATGGCTGTTTAGGGTAGGCTAGAAGAAGTTAGCACAGACTATGAGGTTTTAGTATATAAGATAGACTATCCTGTATAGAGTTCTCTATCAAGTTCTCTTGTGTTAACCCAATACAAGGTTCATCCACTTGTCCAATACTAAGAATTTGAGTTTGTAACATAGTTAGCACTATCCACCTGATAGTTATATTTGCAATTAGCACATTTAAAGACATGATTACATAATTCTTCTTACAGAGTTTTAAGTCTTGAGGGGTTTATTTTGAAGTTGGATTTGTAACACTATGCTATATCTCTGTGATGTTTGAGTTTATGTGGTTCATTACATTTCTAACATTTAGATCTATATATATAACATACATGGGTGGTATGTTCTAATTTTCAGCAATTCTTGCATTGCAGTACTCTAGATTTCAAGCCATTCTGTGAATCCTAAATATTGATCTATACTACTGCTATGTCAGATTTCAGAGAGATCTTGATAACTTAGGGACATGAAGTCAAAACCAAGTTGTTAAAGATGTGTTTGCTTTAAATCACTCTTTCTATAATGTCAGATATAATAGGAAGATTAGTATCTTCCACAAAGTATGGAATATCTGAAAGATCTTAAGGTAAGATTTCAATTGTGGAAGCTTTGGAACATTGCTTGAGTCTATATCATTCAGGTCCTTGATATATTTCTCCATCATATTCAAATCAGAGGGTGCCACTACTTTGTTAGTAGTAATAATAATGCCTTTATTGTCTGACCAAGAATAATAATTCTTTCAGCATTGTTTGTGCTTATTAGAATGATGATAGATTTATGAGAGAGACTCTTGGTTGTCATATTGAACTTTGGTTTACCTTTAATATCTAACTTGTTAATAACTTTGTGTACTTTCAAAACTTTGTTAGAAAAAAGTTTGGGAAACACTTCTTTAATCTTGATTATTTCACTAATATCACCTTTAGAGGCTTGAGAATATAATTTGATATTGGGTTTAGAGTTTAAAGACAATAATGGATTTTTATTATAGAATTTAGATTTAGCAAAGATGCTTTTGCTAAGCCTAAGAGAAATTAGAAGGAGAATTCTTGAAATATCTGTTTTCTTCTCTTTTTTTGATTTATTGGAAGATAATTTGCTAGGAGTCATGTTGTTAGTGTATATCTTATTGAACTGTGAAGACATGCTTTATCTGAAAGTTTTGTTCTTACTTACTACTAATTTGTCCCAGTCTGATTCATAGATTGCTAAGAGAATATCTCATGCCACAAAATCAAACTCTACAATTTGAAGGATATTGTCTGCTGTTTTATCCTCTAGTTTCTGTTGCCTAACAAAAGCCACAATTCTGTGAAGTGAGCATGTAATATTTTCAGCATCACTATCTAGATATTTGTTGATTTTAAAGATAAAAATTGGACAGAAATTACCATACCATAACTGTAGATCAGTAGATTAATTGACAGTATAAGAAATTACTGATAGTTCTTAGCCTTGAAAAGTAAACATGTTGTTGGTAACTATAGATTATTTATTAGCACAAAGGATAGCTAATGTTATCTAGCCTTAAAAAGTACATGTGTTGACAACATGAGGATCAAGTGCCTCGACTACTAGTGCCATGTTAGTAGTATCATTTATTTCTCTTTTTACAGTTACATAGAAAAGAGTAGGACCAAAACTTCAAAGTTTTATATTTTCTACTTATTTGGCCCATATAGAACAGTTGGTTAATACTTGAACTTTGTCAGGATATACCACAGATAAAGCATTAGAGTACATCAATAACTCTCTAGAACTGTTAGGGCTAAACAACATCAACTAACTTCTGAGAGTATTGACTTTGATATTTATTTATTGGTTCCTAGCATTAGTTGGTACTTGTAGGCTGCTTTGAAGATTTAGAATAAAAGGGAACAATGTATTTGCTAGTTCTCTATTGGATGTTACCATACAAAATAGTGGTAAGAGAGAAAAAAGTAATAAATTTTCTTTTTTTTTCTTTTCTTATTTTTTTTTATGAGTTTTATTTTACTTTTTTTTGTTTTTGGACTTAAACAAAAGTGTGACATAATGTCACATATGATGGTTACACAAATCACAAAGTATAATAAAGATATGACACCTATTACAAGATTATTATATATGTTATAGTTACAGTTACATAATTATATAATATAAAGAAGGATGTAGAAGGTTTTAGAACAAATGTCATTACATAGCATAGCAACAACATGTTAACCTTATGGAAAGCACATATACTTTAGAGTAGGTTAGTTATAGTATGTATACAGACTATGGTTCATAGTATATAAGGTAGACTATTTTATACTTGAAACTCTATTGAGTTCTTTTGTATTACTCAATACAAAATTTATCTTTTGTCTTTACTCAAAGGCTTAGGTTATAACATCTTTAGAAGTCAATATATAAATAGAGAGAGTCATCTTTCTTGACAAATAATATAGATACTCTATAAGAAAAAAAGATAGGACATATAAATCTAGTATTTAGATTTTTACAGATAAACTTCTTGAGCACTTCTTGTTTTGCAGTTTAAAGTGAGTAAATATTTCCAATAGGTAGTTTTTCTATATTTTCTAGTTGAGTCTGTAAGTTATATAAGTAGTAAGAGACCAAGATCTTATCATAAAATCAATAATAATAACAATGATGATTAGGATCAATATATATGTCAATAATAAATAATAAAGATTAATATTGTTAAGTTTGAGGTTTAATCCTCAGATACAAAAGTATTCATCGCTTCTTTTCCTCTTACCACCATCTTACATGGTAATGCCTATTGGAAATATAGTGAATAAATTCATTATTTCTTCAACCTTCAGCCCCTCAACTATGAGTTTCACAAACATCAATTCTTCTTTACCAACTATGTCCTTTGTAAACAACATAGGGATGGACAATTTATCAGGTCAAGTACCTGTATTTGATTGCGAGGTGAGAGGAAGAAACCCCACTTTTGCTGTAAATCTTTCTAGAGAATCATCGTTGGCATCCTCTAGTCGGGCAACTCCATATCATGACAGAATGGACATCAACATGGATTGCAATTCAACAATGGAAGAACCAACTCTTGAGCTATCTTATGAGACAGAACAGGAGAAAACATTACGGGTCAGTATAGTAGCTGACCAACAGGAAACCATGAGGCCCATGGGTGGTTACAATGAGGCCCCCCCAACACACACACTCCATGAGGAAAGTATAATCAACATTCAAATTCTTTATGACATATAGGCTCTAACCGAACCAGAACTATGGAGTGGATCATTCCACTCTATCTCACTCCATGGATCAATTGAACACTTCACATTGAATGCTGAGAATATCAAGATCACCCTCAATTTCTTAGCTAAATACATCAAGAATAAATAGGTAAATGGCAGTATGGTTAACGAGCTCAACAATTTCAATGGCATGGGTGATGCCATCTGGAATTTTATTTCTTCAGTTTACAAGGCCAGATGGGACACTCTGTATACTGATCAGAAATCTAACACTCTTAGGGCTAAGATTTCCTTGAAATTCACCTCAAGAACCACTCCATCTAACAATAGTAACAAGAAGGATACAGCCAAACCAACTCTGGTCTCCATCAACAAAGTTCCACTGCCACCCCCTCTCCTGGCCAAAACTAGGAAGGAAGTTAACGTTATTTCCAAGTACTTCCACTCCAAGAAACCAACAGGTGAAAACAAGGACCAAGACAAGAACAATAGCTATGGCAAGTCATATGCTCAGGCCTCCAAACTGTCTATCAACACATTGGAAGTACTCAAAATTAAGAAAACTTTCCCATCCCTCAGTGCCAAAAAGATTGACCAGGCTAATAATATTGTCAATAGCCAGAATAAACCAAAGCTGCATATCAAGATAACAACCAAAGGCCCATCTAGAAAGCAGGTAATTATCCCTATGAGTAAAGAAAATATCAATACTTTCATGAAGAACTCATCTCTTCATGTAGCTAACATAAACAGGCTTTTGTACAACGCTAAATCAGATGTTCTAGTTGACTACATCCAATCTGATCCTACAGGTGTCATTATCATCACCAATAAAGTTTCGCAGCAATCCGACATGTCGATCATCGATCAATACATCAAAAATTCCAATAACATCAACTCTCTTTAGGTGGAAGAACCTCGTCTTCCCAAGTCTAAATCCTACCTAAAGATTATTGGTATCCTGTTCTTCCCCCATGTGAATTCTCAGAAGAAGCTTACATTGAACGACATTGAAATGATTCTCAAGCAGAACCACATCTTCAACAACATTTCTCTCGCATCAAAACCAAGAGTAATAAAGGTCTCACCAAAATCCAACATGTTGATTGTTTAGATAGATATTTGGGATGTCCAGAGTGGAAGTAATGCTAAGATGCTAATTAACAGATGTTTCAATGTTGGAAGCTATATTGCAACCATTCAGGGAGCCAATATGAACCCTGGCATACCGCAGTGCAAAAATTGTTAGAAGTAGGGTTATGCAACATTCTTGTGCAGAGTCCAAGGTTCAAAATGCATTAAATGCAATGGGCCGCACAAATCTGAACACCATTGGGAATTTGGCTGGTGCTGCAAGGCAAATGCCAAGATCAACCTGCTAAGATTGGAAACAAAAAAAGGGAACTATGCCCCACACATTCAAGTGCTTGAATTGCTGAGGAGACCATCAAGCGGACTCCAATCAATGTCTGTTTTGGAGACACAGGTTCAATAGGGAATGGCATCAGAGGAAGTATGCTGAGATCCATGAAAACAGATCCAAATTGATTTGTTCTGAAGGGAATGGTGGAGCCCAACAATGATTGTGAAAAACCTCAAAATTTTTTTGCAAAATGTTTGCAAGAACTCCCTCATCATCAATATCCTCCTCAAGACTTTAAATCAATTTGATATCATCTTAATTCAAGAACCTCCATGGCCTGAAATCCAAAAAATATCTAGCACTTCGAATAGCAATGGCGAACATTTAATGGGCACTAGCCACCACCCCAACTGGGTTTTCTTCACTAGAATCCCATTGGACAAGAAGGATTTCCCTAGAGTCATTACCTATGTCAATATATGCCTTTCTTCTCTCCACTTTCTTTTTCGCAAAGATATTATTAATCATAGGGACACCAGTCTCATTTCCTTTTTCAATAACAATGTATGCTATTATATTATAAACATTTATTCTGATTCATCACATACATCTTTAAAGTATCTAAAGGATACTGAAGTTAACATCAATAACATCGTTCTTATGACAGGTGACTTTAATATTAGAGACAGTTTATAAGATTTGTCTTTTCCATTCCATTCTTTTCTTAGTGATAATTTGATTATTATAGCAGACTCTTTCAATCTTGCACTATCTACTCCAACTAACCCCTGTCCAACTAGGTACCCTGATACAGCAGGAGAGTCTAATTCTGTAATTGACCTCATGTTTCTACAATATGGATCATCGGAACTAGACCAACATTCAATCCTCTCCGATTTTCGGTTATCTTCAGATCATGCTCTTCTCTCCATCAATATCCCTATCTTCAAAGAGATCATCCAAACATCGAAACTATCTCTGGCCCCAAAAAGCGACCAAGAATCTGCATTCATTGAAGACATCATTTTGAACTTCAAAATCATGGACATGTCTAACATTGAGGACATGGAAAAATTGGAACGAGTAGTCAACCAAGCTTGGACAAAAAATGCCAAGAAATCAAAAATCTCCAAGTATTCTAAACAATGGTGGTCAGAAGAATGCAGTCGCTCTCTCAATAATTACAGAGCATCAAGGAGCCTTGAACATTGGAAGAAATTTAAGAAGGTAGTTAAAGATGTCAAGAGATCCTTTTTCGACGATAAAATTCAAGAAATTGCAAACAAGAATTGTGGTCCATGGGAGTTGATGAACTAGATTAAAAGACAGAAACTTCCTGCCATTGAGGCCATCAAACACAATGGTCATCCATGCCTTTCCCCTGAGAGCTTATAGAATGCTCTTTACAGTACCTTCAATACCGCTCTAAATTGTCAGGTTGATTTCAACATCCTCAATGAAGTAGAGCACAAACCCTCTCAATGGTGGAGCCCATTCTCCAAAGAAGAATTCAAATCAGTGATTAGCAAATACAGTAATGCATCAGCACTGGGCCCAGACAAGCTAACATGGTGCCATTTGAAATTCATTGTCAATCAAGACATCTGCTTTACCAATATAATCAACATTGCTAATTCATGCATTAATTTAGAGTATTGTCCAAGATACTTCAAGGTTTTGTCCATGATAATCATACCCAAACCCAACAAGTCTTCGTATAATCAGCTGAAAGCATTTTGACCTATCATTCTCCTCAATACATTATGTAAACTCATTAAGAAAGTGATTGCAGAAAGACTCTAATTCACTGTCACGAGCAACAATTTTATCCACCCGAGTCAACTAGGCAGATTAAAATTCAAGTCCACCATGGATGCCGGCATAGCTCTCACTCATATCATTTGATCAGGGTGGGCCAAAGGAAAATCAACAAGTTCTCTTGCATTCGACATATCGCAATTCTTCCCGTCACTCAACTACAAACTCCTAACTCTCATTCTTGAGAAGGTGGGCCTCAATCCTAAAGTCACCTCTTTCTTTGTAAACTACTTAGTTAGGAGAAGAACAAGCTATGTGTGGAATGACCTCTTCTCCTCCATGTTTGAAGTCAATGTCGGAGTAGGCCAAGGATCTGCTCTTTCTTCCATCCTTTCAGCTTTATATCTCACTTCATTTTTATATATTCTAGAAAAATGTTTAAAAAATCTAAAAATTCCCATTTCTATTCTTTCATTTGTGGATGATAGTCTCATTATCACTCAGAACAAATTGTTTGACATTTCTAACTCTCATCTTTTTTGTAGTTACAATGTTCTTTCTAAATTACTTGACAGCTTTGGTCTCGTCATCAAACATTTGAAAACTGAAGTTTTCCACTTTAGTAGATCCCAGGGCTCCTTTAACCCTCCTCCTCTAGACCTCTCCCCAATTGGAGGTCTGATTTTACATCCCAAAGATACTTGGAAATACTTGGGTTTTATCTTTGACCACAAACTCACGTTCCATAAGCACATTGATCACTACTCAAACAAAGCAATTTTGACAGTCAAGTGCATGAAACTTTTGGGAAACTCGTCTCGTGGCATCAACCCTCTTCAAAAATGTTCACTATACAGATGCTGTATTCTTCCTATAGCACTATACAGCTTTCAACTGTGGTTTTACAACAAAGCCCCTTTATCATACCACATGAAAATCCTAGATAAGATGCAGAGAAGAGCTGCTATTTGGATTTTAGGAGCTTTCAAAACATCACTGTCAGAGGGTATCGAAGCCATTACTGGAATTATACCTATAAGATTCCATCTTCAAAAAATCACTAGAAGATCGCAAATTTGTCTCTTCAAGCTCCCCACCAACCACATCCTAAGAGAACTAATGGATGATTCACCTTTATTGTCCAACAATCCCAATCCGCACACTGTTGGTTCTCTAACAAACTGTCAAAAGAACATAGCCAAAGGCCACCTCATTGACTCTTGCAACAAGGCCTATGGAATCTTCCCATCCTTAACCCAGAATTTTTCCCTGGTTCTCATATTATGGACAATTTTTCTGATTGATTTTCTTTCAATTTAGTTAATAAAAAAGAGCAAGAAAAAGATAAAATTCATACTCAAGAACTTGACAATATGATTCTTCGAAACTCTTCTTCGCATCACACAGCCCTCATGATAACAGATGCTAGTATCAAGAATGACATTGTTACATCTATATTACACATTCACATAGCAAACCAACCACTCACCAAAACAGTGCATCATGCAGCATTTGTAACAAGCACAGAGACAGAACTGTTTGCTATCAGATGCAGTATCAACTAGGCCTGCACCAAAGAAAACGTCTCCAAGGTCATCATCATAACGGACTCCATTCATGCTGCAAAGAAAATATTCGACAGCAAATCTCATCCCTTCCAATTCCATACTACAGCGATTCTCAGCAAGTTGTAGAGCTTCTTCAACTCTAACCATAACAACTTCATTGAATTTTGGGAATGTCCAAGCTTCCTTAAATAGAGGTTTCATCATGATGTTGACAAAGACTCCAAATCGTTCCACCCAATGCCCGCTTATCCTTGCAAAATTTCCTGGGATTATTGCAAGAAAACTGACAGTGATGATATCATCAACCAGTAGAAGATGACATTCCAAGCATCAGATGGAAAAGGCAAACATTTTCTCGATCTCTTAGATGATGATTTCAACACAATCGAACTCTTTTACACTAAAGGTAGTCCTTGGCTTCAAGTATTTGGCCACTCCAACTTGCTATGTGCTTGCGCCACAAGAGCTATCACCAATCATGCCCCCATTGGAGAATATCGGCTAAGATTTTTCCCCAACGAGGACTTCATATGTCCTTGCAATGACTATTCCATCGAATCAAGGAGACACATCCTTCACAAGTGTAGGAGATTCAATGAGTATTGGAACCCCAGAAGAGATTCATTGAACCATTTTATTATGTTCTTGATCACCAATCCTAATGCTTTCACATTTGGAGACAAGTAATATATTTTACCAAGTAAATCTTGGTTTCCCTCTTATTTTCTTCTCCCTCTTTAACTAGTTCTTCTCTTTCTTCTTTTCTCTCTCTTTTCTCTCCCCTTGTCAATATGTCTTCTCTGTATGTAGTTACGAAGTAGCTACCATGGTCTGCCTATGCACACTGTGTAATAAATTGTTGATTTAAAAAAAAAAAAAAAAGATACAGAAGTATTTATATAAAATAATGATAGTTTGTGCACAAGCTGTTTCTATTGCATGATCAAAACTCATATCTAATAGAGGCTGTTATCTGTCATAGCAGATGTCAGGCTAATTTTAAAAGATAACTAATTATGCCACTATATTGATATGCTTTTATCTCTATGAATACTGATTTCTATATGATGCATAATATATCATTAGAAACTGTTTGATGAGTGTTTTCCAATGCAAGTTTAATCATGTAAATCTATTTAGCCATTCATAAGATATTAGCCAACAAAGATTTTGCAGTTACTGATGGCCTGATATCTTGGTTGTTTGTTATTGCTTTTGTATATCTCACATATGTGCAGATAGCCCTTATTTGGGGCTTTCCAGTGCAACTTAGTTTGTGAAAATCAGTCTACTAGTTGTGGAGATACAAGCTGAATGAAGTTTTTGACAGATCTCTGTTTTGGCCTTGCTAAAGACATCTACAAACTCATAGTATCTAGGTAGAATAGTGGATAGATTGACTGAGTCAATGGTAATCTTTGCTACTTTTCTGGATAAGATTAGTAGAATAGAGTATAAGATGGAAAGTTGTTGAGCCTGTTATTTATACTGTCTAGATATGTGATTGAACATTGATGATAGCAATATAGGATTGGAGAAAAGAAGATTTGAGTTTAGAACTAGTGAAGTCAATAAAGTCAAGTATAGGTAAGGATTCTTTAAAGAGTATGGGTGCTAGAGATTTTTCTGAAGAATAAGTTTTTCTTCTTGAGCTTAGTCAAAAAGTGATAGGCCCAGCATTCTAATCAATTGATAGATTGTGTTAAATAATCTAGTTGTATCCAAGTACTAACAAATAAGAGAAGCTAAGAGAAATAACATACATATTTAAAATTATTTAGTGGCCAGATGGAAAAGTAATAGGTAGAGAAGCTGTTTTGGAAATAATATTGTTTGATGATCCATCAAACAATTTTAGTTCTATAGACAATGTTGAAATAGTGGAAATGTTGTATTTTTGTATAAGTGTAGGATCAATAAAAGAATAGGTAGAGCCAAAGTTGACTAGGGTATGGAAAGTTAGGTTTTGGATGTAATCTGACTTGTAGACTAAGGATGATGTAAGTTTTAAGATGAGTGAGTTTGAATCAAAGAGAGTGGCAGTATTGAGGTAGATTAGAATTATTATTGTACAGATAAGATCAATGTGGCCTACAGTCTGTACAAAGTTTAAAAAGCTGCATTCTAGTTTTCTAACTATATAATTGGAGTAGCTTCTAATATAGAGGAAGTCATTTCTATATATTTGGCCTAGAACCTTGTGTTATTTGAGGGGTAATATGGACAGACTGCAACTCAGTGACTTTTTTCCTACAGTATATGCACAGGTTATTATTAAAGCATCTCTTTTACTCTTCAAGTGTCAGTTTTCCATTACTACCCAACCTCTTGGAGATGTTGCTTCAGAAGAGATTTGTGAAAATACTTTGGCTTCTCTTTCACATCTTTTCTATTCAATATTTTTTCAACCTTGTACTCTTTCTTCTCATCTATTTCTACTGAAAAAGGTAGAATCTTCTTCTGTCTCTCTATCTGCTCCTGATACAGCACTATTCTACTCATATTGACCACTGGGTGAATTTTTATCAATACCAGTAACTCTAACTCCACTGCATTTTCTGATATAATTTTCTTTATTTTATAAGGCTCTACAAACTTCTTTGCTAACTTCTTCATCTTCTTATTCCTTATCCACCATATCAAATCTATTGTACTCAACAATACCCTATCTCCCACCTTATACTCCACTGCTTTCTTTCTATTCTTATCTACATATTTTTTTCATTTCCTTCTATAAATTTTTCAACACTACTTTTGCTTTTTCATGCATCTTCTTCATTTCCTTTACAAATTTCTCTGCATTTTCATACTTTCTCTTTTTTCTTATCTCAAAACCCATTCTCAGTTCTCTTCTATAGTTGACCCTAAATGGTGATGACTTTATTGTTGTGTATACCTTGTTGTTAAAGGCAAACTCTGTAGTTGCCAACCATTCCAACCAATTACTTTGTCTATGATTAATATACATTCTTAGATATTTTTCCAGCTCTTGATTTGGCTTCTCTGTCTGTCTATCTATCTGTAGATGAAAAGCTATCAATAGCTTTGTTTCTATCCCTAATATCTTATTCAACTTCTTGATCAAATCCACTACAAACTATGATCCTCTATTTGAAATCATACTCTCTGGCAACTTATCCAACTTTCATACATTATCTCTAAACAATCTCACCAACTCTTTAGCCATTATTTTTTCTGTTGTTACTATAAAATGCAATATTTTCAAAAACCTATCACATATTATCAAAATTGAATCATGACCCCTAAATACTTGTAGTAGGAAAATTAAGACTGATAAAAGTGCTAGAAAAACCATGGCAACATGTATCAGTAGACTTTATTATAAAGCTAGTATCTCTGCTCTATTCTTTATCTTCTGACACTGATCACTTTTTTTTTTTAAATCAACAATTTATTACACGGAGCACATAAGCAGACTGTAGTAGCTACTTTGTAACCACTTACAAAAGGACCAAAACTACATAGAACTAAAATAAAAATAAAAAGAGACAAAGCCAAAACAAAAGAAAAGGAGCAAGCCTATAAGAATATTTACACTAAAGAGTCAGAAAAAGTGAATACACTTGAATTAGTTTCCAAAAACATAACAAAATAACCTAAGGAGTCTCTTCTTGAGTTCCAATAACCATTAAATCTACCACATTCATGAAGAATATGATGTTTTGATTCAATAGGGTATAAGCTGTAAGGACACTTAAATTTCTCCCTAGGGAAGAACCTAAGTCTGTATTCGCCAATAGGAGCATAATTCATAATAGCTCTTGTAACATGTGCATATAGAGAGTTAAAATGGCCAAAAGTTTTGAGCCACAATCCCCCTTTAACATAAGATGGCTCGATGATATTATTGTCGTCATTGAGTAGGTCCAAAAATTGATTCCCTTTGAGATCTGAAGCTTGGAACATCATTTTCCAAACTTTTAGAATGTCATTGCTCCTACTTTTTATACTAAAATCCCATGACATTTTGCATGAATAGAGTAGAGTTGGATTGAAAGTCTTAGTTTCTTTATTGACCTCTTTGTGAAGATGTCATTTAAAACAGCTTGGACACTCCCAAAACTTGATGGAATTGTTCTCATGACATTTGAAAAAATTACAAAGATCAGAGAGGATGGCTGCTGACTAAACTTGGTAGGGATAGACAAACAGTTCAAAAATTTTTCTAACCACATGGATAGAATCTGTGACAACAATAATCTTGGACACGTTATCAAAATTTGTTACTTGGTTGATACTGCATCTGATTGCAAAGAGTTCTACTTCAATGCTTGTAATGTGAACCATATGATAGATCATCTTTGTTAAAGGTTTGTTGTTTATGTACATATGCGAGATAGATGTAACAACATTGTTTTTGATGCTTGCATTGAATACTATGATAGTGGTGAAAGAGGATGAAGAGGATTCCAAAACCATGTTGTCAAGCTGATGAGCACAAGATTTATTGTCTTTTTCTTTGTTACAGACATTGAAAGAAATACAATCTGAGAAATTGTAAATTACTCTAAGTCTAGGAGAGAATTCTGAATGAAGAGGAATAAAAGATGGGAAACATTTGTTAAACCTATTAGTTATGTCAACTAAATAGCCTTTGATGAGTGAATACTGTCGATTGGTGAGAGAATTAAGAGGGACAAAGTTATGAGTTGGGGGGGCATTATATTGTAAATCTATGAGAGAGCATACAAGATGATTAGGAGGTAACTTGTAAACTCATAATTGTGATCTTCCACCAAGTTTTTGGAGGTGGAGTTTGATGAAAACAAGTTCTGCGATAGCTTCAATACCATACAAAGGAAAGGTTTTGAAGGCTTCTAGAATCCATATTGCCACTCTTCTCTACATCTTACTTAGAGCTTTCAAGTGATATACCATTAAAGCACAGTTATCAAACTACAGCTGGAATCCATAAAACACAATAGGGAGAATGCAGGTCCTATATAAGAGACATTTCTGAAGAGGATTGATCCCGTGATTTGAATTACCAAGAATTTTCATGCACTTGATGGTGGAGATCAATTTGTTTGCATAAAAGTCAATATGTTGATGGAACATTAACTTTCTATTGAATATGAACCCAAGGTATTTCCATGAGTAATTGGGTCATAAGATGGATCCTCCTAGTGGAGAAAGATTGAGAGGAGGCAGATTGAAGATGCCTTGGGATCTGTTAAAATGAAAAATTTCAGTTTTGGAGTGTTCAACTACAAGACTGAACTTCTCAAGCAAATTGGTCAGTATATTATAGCTACAAAAAAGACAACTGTTTGAGATGTCAAAAGAATTGCTTTGTAAGATAAAAAGTCTATCGTCTACAAAGGAAATAATAGAAACCAGAATTTTTAGATTTTTAGGCACTTTTCTAAAATATAGATAAAGAGCAAAAGATAAAGGGCAGATAAAATAAGCAAGAGCACAGAACACTGGCCCACTCCTATGTTGATGTTGAATATAGGGGACATGAAATTGTTTCAAAAATAATTAGTTTTTCTGTCCACAAGATAGTTGGCAAAGAAAGAGATAATATAGTTGTCAAAGCCTGCTTTCTTTATGATGAGGGTGAGGAGGCAATGGTTAAGCAAAGGAAAGAACTGTGCAATGTCAAAAGTGAGAGTACTTGTTGACAGGTTCTTGACCCAACCTGTTTAAATGATGTATATAAGCGCTATATCTGTATCTATTGTAGATTTGAACTTAAGACTACTGAGCTGGCTAAAGTGGATGAAGTCATTTGCTGCCATGGCAAATTGGAGTCTCTCTCTGATAACTTTCTCAATAAGTTTGCCCACTATGTTAAGTAGGACAATAGGTCTGAAAGATTTTGGTAAGTCATAAGATTTCTTGTTTGGTTTGGGAATGATAGTTGTTATAGATCTTTTGAAATACGATGGCCAATATCCTAGTTCAATACAGATATTAGCAATGTGAATGATGATATCTAGATATTCATTGTCTTTGAGAATGATCTTGAGATGACTCCATGACAACTTGTCTAGGCTAGGTGTAGAGGCATTGTTACAGTTGGCTATAGCAATCCTGAATTCTTCTCTTGAAAACAAGAGCCAAGGGGAGGTTGGTTTGTTGACAATTTCATCAAGAATCTCAACATCAACCTGATGATGGAGAGCTGTATTAAATGTGGAATGAAGGATATTCTACAAGTTGTCAATGTTAAGACATTGTTGATCACTATACTTGATGACTTTGATGGCAGGCAATTTGTGTTTATTAACTCAGTTCATGAGCTTCTAAGGTTCTTGTTTTTTGTTAGTGATTTCTTGAATTTTGATGTCAAAGAATGATTGCTTAGTAGTTTCAACTTTGCTCTTGAATATTTTCCAATTTTCAAGACTTCTTGTCATCCTATAGTTGCTCAATGCAAGACTACACTCCTCATTCCACCAACTCTTGGAATGTCTCATGATATTGACTTGTTTTAAATTCGCTCTCTATGCATTTTTGATTTTAGATGCAAGAGTGTTGGTAATGTCTTTAAGTAGGTAAATATCAGATAAGTCAGTGGTATTGATGTTCTTGATAGCATATGAGACATTCTTGATAAAACTTGCTTCCTCCTTGCTATTTTTCACAATGAAAAACTTTGATGAAATGATGTTTTCTTCTGCAATGGGGATTGACACAGTAAGAGGAGCATGATCTAAGGAGAGTCATCAGTCAGGATGTATGAAATGGTTATTGAGCTCAGTCAAACCACTTTGTAAAAACATAAGGTTAATGACTGAGTTTGAATCACCAGCCATGTCCAAATACCTAGTAGAAACGCAATGAGTAGGGATTGACAGATCTAAATTAAAAGAGTCTGCTATGATCATAAGATCATCACTAGTAGCTGAGTAGTAAGGTAAAGATGAATCCCAAATACTATTTCTAATATTGAAATTGCCAGTCATAATTAATAGATTCAGAATGTTCACCTCAGTATCCTTGAGATACTTTAAGGTGGAATGAGAGGAATCAGAATAAATGTTCATGATCCAAAAAATGACATTGTTATTGAAAAAGGAAGCAAGTAAAATATCTTTGTGATTAATAATGTCTTTTCAAAGTGAAAAATGAAACAAAGAAAGTCTGATATTGATATAAATGATGACTCTTGGGGAGTTATTAGTCAAACATGGTTCTCTAACAAAGATAAGCCAATTAGGATGATTAGGAATGCCTACTAAAAGGATGCCTTTGCAATTCTTTGAGCTAGGAATGGTTCTGAGTGTAGCCCACAATAGTTCTTAGATGAATATGATATTAAAGCTTTGATTGACTTCAAGAATGGTGTTGATGAGAAAGTTATTCTTTTGAATATTTTGAGAGAATATCTTTAAGTTCTTCAAAATCATATTGTGATGCTGTTCACAGCTGAACAAGTTGAGTTCCTTTGGTTGTCCCAAATTTTAGTGTATTCTTTTGCATGCCATTCCTTATTGAAACGATGCTTCCAAAAAGGACAATTGTTCAAATTAGCTTAGTGTTTGCCTTTACAGTTAAGGCACTTGAATGAGTGGGGGCATGGCTTGCCCTTTTTTGTCTCTAACCTGGGAGGGTTAATTTTATCATTAGCTTTACAACATCAAGCAAAATAACAATGATGTTCAGAAAGGTGAGGGCCATTACACCTTATATACTTAGCCCCTTGAATGCAGCAAACACCTGCTGTATAGCCCCACTTCCAACAATTCTTGCATTGTGGTACTCCTAGGTTCATGTTTGCACTATAAACTATTGCAATGTAGCTACCAATGTTGAACTGACAATTGATGATTTTCTTGGTATTTGATCCAGTTTGAATGTCCCAAATGTTGATCCATATAATGGCCATGTCAGACTTGGGAGACACCTTAATGATATAAGGCTTGGAAGCAAGGACAATATTGTTGAACAAGTGGTTGTTCTTAAAGATATCTTCAATTTTGTCTGAAGAAATACGACTGTTGGTTTTCTCACTAATGAAGGGAATACCTATAATCTTGAGATACAATTTGGATTGGGGAAGCCTGGCCAGCGAAACCTTATCTGTATTAGAAGAAAGTGAGTTTTTAATGTATTTTTCAATTTCCTGAAGATCAGAGCCTGATGATACATTATTAGTTGTTATAACAATACCTTTGTTCTCTATACAAATGAAATCAGCTATCATGCTAGATTTGATTGCTTTGAGAGCATGATTGATATTGACTATATGTGAGCTTGAGTCTTTGATGAACTCTTTGGCGATGTTGTTACTCATTGGAACAATTACTTGTTTTCACAAGAGACCCTTAGTGGTCATAGAGATTCTCAGTTTGGCTTTGTCATTTGAACTGTTGATGACTTTATGAATCTGTTCAATTTTCTTGTTTGGGAGGTTTGGAAATGTCCCCTTAATTTTTAGTGTTTCCTTAACAATGTTCTTTGGAGCAGATAGGCTAGATTGTTTGGTTGAAGAAGTTGCATTTGTATAAGACTTCTTCTGTTGGGGGTTAGTATTCTTTTTGAAGTACTTTGATAACTCATTAACTTCTTTCTGTGTTTTAGCTGGAATAGGAGAAGGAATGGGGGAAATGAATATAGATTTTACTATTTCTTTTCCCTTGTTGTTGATGTTTGAGTTATTGGGAACTTGTGGGGTGAATTTGGAACTAACTTTGTTTCTAAAGGTAGTGTTAGTATTATTAATGTAGAGATCATCTCAATGTGAATCGTAAATGGAAAATAAGAACTCCCATACTGCCTTACCTATACCCTCGAGGTTCTTGATATTGTTAGGGTCATTATTGATAGACTTACCTCTGATGTATTTTCCCATCCTTCAAAGAGAATCCTTGATGTTCTTAACATCCTATGCCAAGTGCTCTATAGCTCCATACAATGAGGTGGTATGAAAATTACCATCCTATTTCTCTGGGTCCAATGCTTGATTGATGTCATAGTTCAAATTAATATTGAACATGCTGTTGCCGGATGTTGAGTTTAAGGCTGAGTCCTCGCTTGGAACATGTTGTTGCAACATGTTGTTAGTTGTGTCAGCTGTCTTACTGACCTAATCCTTCTGTCCTCCCTGGGACACATACTCTACCTTGATACTGCCAATGGATCCAACAGGCTCATTCTCATCCATCCTATCACTATCTCTTTTGACATGTACATGATAGTCTTCAGAGCATTTGCTTGAAGAGATTGAAGGGGATCTGGGTTTATGCATACTAAGTGATAAAGAGTGACTTCTTCCCTTCTCAAAACTGTTGCCAATGTCATATATATTGTCTTCTGGGTTGATGACCATGTCAATGTCAGAGTTTGGAGTCAAATTGTTGGAAATATTACCCATAGCAGATATAAAATGAGTTATATTCACTAATTCTCTTATAGGCGCTACTATTCAAGATGGTGGTAAGAGAGAAAGAAACAATTGGTTAGAGTTGTGAGTGATGAACTTGGTTGCTGACACTGATCACATCTTTTTACATATTGCTTTATTTCTTTAGTAACTTCTAGCTACCAATAATTCTTAGTGACCAGTTTCACTATCTTCTACATATTCTGCTATTAGTATATCATGATATAGCCAAATAATCTCTAACATCAAACTTTCATCCTTTGGAACATATACTTTCTTGTTATAAGACGAAAGTGTGGACAGACTTTAGAGTTAGGGTTAGGACAGAGATAAGATATAGTAGTAGTTATATTATTAGTCTACGATGAGAGAGAGAGAGGGTACATGACTGGGAAGTCACATGACATGATGTCATAGGCCTAGGGGAGTCTAGAGTGGTCTGGAAGGACTTAGGGTTTAGAAAGATCAGAAAGAGTCTAGAGATAGAGTGACGTCAAGAGACATGGGTTCTTCATGGTGTACATATGGTGCACGCATGTATGATGGAGATTAAAGAAGTATGACATCAGGGCACATAGACATAGTATGGTGGTCTTGAGGTAAATGCATGGTAGATGAGTAATGGACATAAGGACAAGGCATGGACATTAGGGTAGAACAATGCACAGTTGTAGCACGGACCATGGATACTTATATAAATAGTCAGTAGAATACTGTTGTGGTTCCCTGTCAAGTTCTCTTATGAATACACAACTTGTGTTCCTCACTAGATATCCCTACTAAGAGATTTACTTGTAGTGCTGCTATTGGACTTTGTGTCTAGTAGTTGCCACAACATTTCTCTTCTTTTAACACTAACTTATTTTCAATCTGCTACTTATCATTTCTCAATACTTTAACTCCTGTTTTCTCTATTTTCTCTACCATCTTTGCTATCTTATTATTATTTGCTTCTAATTTCTTAATTTTTTCTATAATTTCTTCTTTAGCTCCTTCAATCAACAACTGCTCTTTCTCCATTGCTCTAATCTCTAACTACTCTTTCTTCAATATTACTTGATTTTTGTTATCTCTTTCTACATCTTTTGTCTAATCTGCTCTCCTACTCAAACTGTCTACTCTACCTATACTTTTGCCAGCTACATGCTTCAAGGCAAAATCAAATCTTGACAAATATAAGGCTCACCTAGCCTGTCTTCAATTCAACTTCTGAACTTTCATAAATACTCCAAGCTTTTGTGATCAGTCTAAATTTCAAACTGACTCTGAGCTCCTAAGAAATATCTCCATGCCTCTAAACACCTAATGATTGCCAACATCTCTTTATTATTATGAATTTTGTAATTTCTTTCAGCTTTATTCAGCAAATTTGAAATATAGGCTACTGGCCTCCACTTCTTATCCTTATACTTTATTGACAATGCTCCTTTTATAACAAAGTCCAATGTATCCACTTCCACTTCCATCTCTTTATCTAAGTTTGGTATCACCAAGACTGGCTCCATTGTAAACCTCTCTTTTAACTTCTTACAAGCTTTTTGCTGTCTTTCTCCCCAGTTCTACTTGATATCCTTTCTTGTCATCTTATAAAGAAGTTTTACTACTCTTGCAAAATCTTTGACAAACTATCTATAGTAGTTTGCCAACTTTAAAAACTTCTATACATTCTTCACATTTCTCAGTACTAGCCAACCCACTACTTCATGAACCTTTTCCTTCTCTATCTCTATCCCATCTGGTTCTATTACAACTCTTAAAAACCCAACCTCTCTAATCTTTCATAGAATATTATTTTTCTGGTTTTATAAATAAGCCATTATTATGTAAAGAAAAATGTAAGGTAAGAGTCTTATATTAATATAAGAGACAATGTGAGAATGGTCATCTTCAACCAATGATAATCTGGTAAAAGTTGTCCAGTTAGGATAAGATAGCATTCTAACTAATTCTTTCCCTTCTTTGCTTTTGGAACTGGATACCAAATATAATGTGGTCCAAGATGGTTCTTGAATAAAGATTATATCAAAATCATAGCATATTTTAAGAATTGTGTGTACAAGAGACAAATTTTTTCTAATGTTTTGCAAAAAAATTTGAGGTCTTTGATAATTATGCTATCAGGCTGTTCACAACTGAATGAATTGAATGTTTTTGATTGTCATGAATCTTCACATACTCCTTAAAGTACTATTTCTTGTTAAAACAATGACATTAGAAAAGGCAGAGGTTTGAGCTCACTTGATGATTCCCTTTGCAATTTATATATTTGAATAAATGAGAACATAGTTCACTTGCTTTAGTTTCTAACCTAGGTGAATTAGATTTAGCATTAGCTTTGCAGTACTACAAAAATTTTTTATAATGCTCAGTAAGATCTGGTCTATTACACTTAACATACTTCAATCCTTGAACTCTACAAATATAAGTCGAATGACCCCACTTCCAGCACTTCTTACACTGTGGGATGCCTGGATTCATATTGGTACTATAAATAGTAGCAATATACTTCCCAACATTGAAGCAATGATTGATTAGCCTCTTTACATTTGTTCTATTTTGAGAATCTCACATGTCTAACCAAATCATGGCTATGTCTAATTTTGGTGAGACTTTTATAATTCTAGGTCTTAATGTGATGTTAATGTTATTAAATATATGATTATTCTTAATGACATCTTTGATGATATCCAATAACACTGGTGTCTTGGAGTTATTCATAAAGTAGGATAAGCCAATGATTTTCAAGTATGGCTTAGATTGTGAAAGATATAGAGTTTTGACTTTATCAGTGTCAATCTTGTTTGAGCTCTTAACATATTGTTCAATAGTCTGAAGATCTAAAGCTGATGCAATTTTGTCAGTGACAATGATAATACTTGACTTCTCTGATTTAATATAATCTGCTTTATACTCAGACTTGATGTTCTTAAACAGTCTGTTAATATTGATGACATAGTTGCCTGAGTTCTTCATGAATTCATTCTTGTTTTTATTGTTCATGGGAACAATTACTTGCTTGTATGATGGACTCTTCATAGTCATGTTGATACATAGTTTCAGTTTATCACTTTTATGGATAATTTTTTGAATGTTTTTGATTTTACTTGCTTATAACTTCAGAAATGTCTCTTTGATTTTCAATGCCTCTTTCGCAACATTTCCAATTGATGAGGCCTGAGTATAAGACTTACTACCTTGTTCTTTTCCATTGGGCACAATAGTTTTCTTTTTGAAAACCTGTTTAAATTGTTGACTTCTTTAGGCAATTTAGCTGAAATAGGAGGTGGGAGACTTAAAATTGATGCTGGTTTTTTAATATTTTTGCCATTTTTTGTTTTTAGCATATTGTTGATTTTTGGTGTAAATTTTGATGCTACCTTATTCCTAAAAGAAATATTATTCTTCACATGCAAGATATTCTACCCAGCTTTGTAAAATACAAATATAAGATCCCAGGCAGCCTTACTAACATCTTTCAAATCATTAAAGTCATTCACTTTACCTCTATTGACTGATGTCAAGATTGCAAGAAGTGGACTTAGTGTTCTTTTATTTTTCTTTCTCATTCTTATTTTCTTTTGGATTTACATTTTATTTTTCTATTTTTAGAACTTGGGGTTAGGGTTAGTGACAATGTCTAGTCATATAATACATGGAAAGGCATAGAAGATTCTGAAGGGATGATATCATACCATATGTAACACACATGTCAGCCTTAAGGCTAACACATAGCCATTTAGGGTAGGTTAGAAATAGCTTGCACAGACCATGAGTCCTAGGTATATAAGGTAGACTATCTTATACAGAGTTCTCTATTGAGTTCTCTTGTGTAACCCTATACAAGGTTTTTCTCATTGAGCAATGCTAAGGTTTTTAAGTTGTAACAACTGACTTGTTGATGATGTAATCAGTAACTCTTGTAAGAGAAACCTTGATGTTTTCAATATTAGAAAGAATATACTCTATTGAGCCATGGAGTGATATTGGGTGAAAAAAGCTGTCCCAAGATTGTGGGTTGATTACTTGATTGACATCATAAGGTAAATTTACCCTAAATGATGTCTGTTGATTGGCATTTTGCTCTGAATCCATGAGGTTTGTATCTCATTGATAGGTTGTTTAACCTCTGCTATAAGGGAAGTGTCAACTTTTCCACCAGTTGACATATCATTTGCTTGTATATCAGCATAAGAGAGATGAGGATATTTATCCCTATCCTCTTGACTATCATTTAGGATATTGTTTTCAATCTCCATTCAATCATGATATGCCATTGAAGATGTACTAGAAGATATAGAAGAACTTCTAGAGGTAGACTTGCTTGGAAAGGTGGCTCTTCCTCTTGTAATAGTGTCATTGTCAACATTCATCTCCTTAACAGAAGGTAATGTAGATATAGAAGTGTCAAAAGGAATTGCTGAAGGAATTGTAAAGAATTTATTCACTACTACTCTGTTGGGCACTATTATGTAAGATGGTGGTACAAGAGCAAGAAGTGTGATGGTCATGTGCCTCTTCATTGTCCCAGAGAATTAAAAGAAATGAAAATAAAAAATAAAAATGAAAACAAAAAATAAAAGAAAAAGAATATTTAAATCAAGAAAAATAGATAAAAAAGAAAAGAAAAATGTTAGTGTCCAAGTGCACCATAATATATATAAGATAGACTACTTTGTACTGAGAACTCTATCAAATTCTCTTACATTAACCCAATACAAAGTTCTTTTTAGTTCTAACATTTTAAGCTTAAATCATAACATGGAAGTAGGTTGATAAAACTAATATATAGATTAGTGGGTAGTTGTGAATAAAAATTCTAAGCCTAAAAAGTGGAGTTTGCAAAGTTTATAGAAAAATAGGTTCTCTTATAGTAACTATTCTCTACTCAACTACTGTCCTAGTATTAATACTCAGTATTGAAGGCAAGTAGATACTTGTTGTAGCAACTGCTAACCAAAACAGCTAACAGATCACTCAAGTAGTCTTATATGTTACTTTGCAATCTTTTACCCTAATGTCTATGCAATAACCATGAGTTTAACATGTATACTATATAAGGATGATATACTATTATCAAGATCGTTGACGGTGGACTTCATTCATTTTTATTTTCTCTCTTTCATTCTATTTTTCTTTGTCTTTTATTTTCTATTTTCTATTTTTAGAACAACTTGGGGTTAGGGGTTATCAGTCATGCTGTCACATCAGTCACAAATTGATGGCATAGTCACAAAACTGATCACGGGACTTGGGAGAAGAAAGTAGAAGGTTCTGGAACAAAGTGACGTCATACAGCATGGACAACATATGCTGGCCTCATGTTATACTTATGGTCATTTAGGGTAGGGTGCACAGTAGCTAGTACAGACCATGGGGAATAGTATATAAGGTAGACTACTTTGTATTAGGAACTCTATCGAGTCACTCCAATACAAGAGTTGTTTCTTGACTTAACACTTTGAGTCTTGATTCATAACAACTATAGTTATGTACCCTAACATCATTATTTTAGTACTTTTTTCTTTATATAATCAATATCACATGGTTTATTACATCATAAAATATAAGGGTCTAGAGTGTACCATGACAATACTCTATACTTTCTTCAGTTTGATAATTGTACAAGTAGCATACATTAGTAACATGCTCATTGGTAATCTATTACTTCTCATTTTGACTCAATTCTATAATCTTTCCTTTCTTAATCATAGTTGAGACTAGGAATCACTCTCTTTTATTCTTCTCTCTCTTCTCTCTATCAACTTTTTCAGAGCTACTCAATAGAAAGCTTATGAATTTAGTACTAAAAGACAAACAAAATTGCTAGAAAGAAGGACAAGGAGTATCACTGCTATTTATTGTCTGCACTCTCTATAGATAACTCTTGTAATCTTGTCTCATTATCCTTGGCTTCTCTTTTTATAAGTTAGTGCTTGTGCTTGTTATATTTTTGACTGGAACTCCATAACAAATCTATTTACTTTGTTGAAGGAAAAAGAAATCTGTCTGTCTAAGTTGTAAGTCAGCCAAAACTACTAAATCCTTCTTACTAAGTTTTCTCTCTCTCTAAGCCTTGTCAAGTTCTCCCCTGACCAAGCCTCCTTTCTCAATTGATGACCTCCTACTAAGATATGTATGACTATTGTGAAAGAGGCACTAGACAAGAGTGACTGACAGCCTGAGGTAGGGTATCACGTGCCGGCTAGACGCCGAAAATTAAATACAAATCTGTCCACTTTCTGCTCTCAGCCCTCCCTGTTTATCTAGTACCAGAACTGATTCCAGCAATGGGAGGAGTCTCTCAGCGGGTTCGAATTTATACGCATGAAGATGTTGAGACGCACAAAAACTCTGGTAGCTGTTGGGTCTCGAGGAGGGGGAAAGTCTATGATATTACAAGTTTCCTGAAGGACCACCCTGGGGGAGATGACGTTATCTTGGAGTTTGCAGGAAGGGACGTTGAGGAGATTATGGAGGATATGATGGAACACAAGCACTCCGATTCGGCTTATGAAATGCTGGAGGAGTATACCATCGGACGCTTAGGAACTGATGCTACAACTGTGCGTGATGGTGCGTAGGCTTTTAATGAGGCATTGTTCTGACTAGGGCGCTGAACTACCTATAGATTGGGAGGCGACAGATGACTTCTATCCTGAGGACACCGACTCAGCGAAAGATTATGAGCAGAATGAATTTCTTGATTTAAGAAAACCACTATTGAGACAAGTCTGGGAGTCGAACTTCAGGTGCCCTCGCTAGTTCTGTATCTTGGCATCGACTGACGTGTAATGTAGTAAATCATACTATCTCAAACAAGTGCATCAGCCTCGCCATCTTTCAGAGCCAGCACGTCTGTTCGGCCCAGACTTTCTCGAGGTAGTTCAAATATCTAGTCTTGCTGGCCAAAACCATTCCAACCTTTCGGCAGATGTTCACTCGTACCGTGTGGTATGTCGTCCCTTTGTTCTGGGGACCGATCGCTGCATACTTGTTCCTTCGTTCCGTCTTTCAATTTGCTGGCCCCCTCCCCGACTTCTGGGCCAATCCAATCCTTCCCACGAGATATGTTTCAGTCATTCCTTTCGAGTCTTATATCAAGACAATTGCATGCTTCTTCGTTGGAAATGTAATTTGGACCATACTGGAGTATACGCTCCATAGGTTCTTGTTCCATGTCGATGAGATGTTACCTGATACTCCGATATTCATCACTTTGCACTTCTTAATGCACGGCATACATCACTATCTACCCATGGATCGGTGAGAGATGAAACCATTTGAGGTGTTCTGCGTTTGCTAATCTACACTTGTAGGCTTCGTCTTGTGATGCCACCTGCTTTGTTCTTTACATTACAACTGCCATTTACTCAGTTGGCCTACATCTTGTTCCCGGTTGCTATTGCTAATGGGATCATCGCGGGATCATTTACGTTCTGTGAGAGCTGAGAGCATTAGCACCCCACACCTAGTGGATCTAAATTGACTTTTCAGATATCCTTTACGATTGTATGCATTATGCGTAAGCAATATTCCTTCCCTTAATTTCTCTTCGAGCTCTGACCTGGGCTCACAGCCTCCATCATACCAAGCTCCCGGCCTACATGCGTGAGATGAAGAAATACCATTTAGCTCACCATTACAAGAACTTCGAACTTGGTTTTGGTGTTACCAGTGCGTATATTCATCCTTTCAACTTGGTCCTTGTAATTTCTTCACTTGACAGGCAAGATTTGGGATCACATCTTTAACACCGTCCTACTTGTCTAAGCTAACATTCACCTAAGAGGAGCGTGCTTTGTTGGAATCTTAAATCTGGCATTTGGAAAACTTTGGCAGAACCATTCAAATACCAACTACTGATAATACTTCTGTTCCCTGATATCCGTTGTCTGAAATTATCATACAATCATGTTTCATGACAGGGCCCTCAAAACTTTAGGCATGTTCCAATCTTACGGCAGTGGCGATGTAAATATATAAACAAGAGAAAACATCGTCAATCACCCTGAATTTCATTTCATTAGGACAGGGCTGAGACTACAACAATGCCTCTGCTCAACTTTGACATTGACGAAGCTACACTCCTGAAAACATACAGAATTAGTTCTCTGAATCCTACGTACGCGTTCCTTCATACTGAGGAGTCAAGCCTCTTTGCTAATTTCCAGAGACTCGTAGGAAATGGGAGGACATTGATCATGATCTTGAAGACTCGGTTGCAGGGGCAATAATGAATCCGTCAGGTTTGACTGAAGGAGATGGGGATCCGTTGGGTCTCGGTGCCGCTATCAAGTATGTTTTTCGCGGTCTCACGCAGAAATCCAGGCGTTGATGTGTGACCGACCTAGTATCAAGGATTTAGATATGGAGTCCAGTGCGTATGCAATGTAGACATTTTCAGCTACAGGGTACACTCACTTAGTCGACTGATAGGGGCCGCCATTTTGATCACATCAAAATCCTTCGACCCGAAGGCGTTTCTCTCTGCTGTACATCCAAATGCGACCTATCAAGATTTGACTGCAGGCATTGGACGCTTGCAGCGATCTATTGATGTTCGATCAGAAGCTATTCGGATTCTCGTGGAGGATAATTTCGATAGATTTGTTGCTGTCAAGGCCTCAACTGATGGTGAATTGCTTGTCTCCTGTCCAAGAGATCAATGGTTCATGGTCACATTCGGTATTTCAGCTATCCATACCGAAATGAAAGAGGGCATCCTAGCTTCTCAGACAGACTATGCCTCGAAGCCTCTTCGAGATCATTTGAAACGTGAGCCAAGAATCAATGTTAGTTCTAACAATTGTCAGTCCTGTTTCAACAGAGGCTGCGCAAAAAGCGAACCAGGTATTTTTACCTGTATTAGAGAATGCATCGAGAGCACAGAAATTGCGGACAACGTTAGGAGTATTCGAGAGGTCGAAGTTTTTCTTCAA
>Ga0157364_1000272_pt1 | contig 30747 bp, 20 predicted proteins | sample AttsexASBM2_FD_111476 | JGI IMG/M metagenome (GOLD analysis project Ga0157364, IMG submission 111476) | Fungus gardens microbial communities from leaf cutter ant in Ribeirão Preto, State of São Paulo, Brazil - Atta sexdens ASBM2 | ecosystem: Host-associated > Fungi > Mycelium > Unclassified ...
TATTTACATACTCTCTTTATATATATATATATATATATATATATATATATATATATATATATATATATATATATATAAAATCATTATTGAGATTTTCAAATCGGATTCTGTATCTTGTTTAAACGCTCGGAAAGTGATCATAACGTAGCATAAAAGATTATGGGAAATTTTTATATTACTCGGCCACTTTGGCGTGAGGTGGTGTCGGTAGGTTTTGGGTACATCAAGAGCGCTTCGCACAAAATAAAGTTACATATTTTAGAAGAGATTTGAGAGCAATATATCTGTTAACGAAATATTAAATATTAAATTAATTCCGACTTTTTTACAGCGAGACAAAATATTGTTAAGTGTCTTTTAGCATTTAATCGAAGCGACGTTGTTGTCCTAGTTACGAAAAGCATCATATTGTGATTGTACATATATATAACAAATTCTTACTGTTTTATAAAAAAAACTGTTAATGGGAAAATGTAGTATTTATTACGTGCATTATTCCTACAAATATGTATTCCACATCTTCCCTCTTACAAAAATTCATCAGTCGTGTAAGTATAATTTTAATATTGTAAACACACAGTCTTTTGATTTGCAATTGTAACTCTTGTTATTTAATTAATGCCGCTTTTTTCATCTATAATTATTTTTCTTATAGTTCTTATGAGCTTCGTTTATTTTTTAATTCAACATCGTTGGTAATTTCAGTTTATATAATGTTCATAAATCGCGAGCACACAATATAGAAATGGACGTGGAGGAGATACTGATGGAAAGAATCTCTAGCATTGTTTTTATTAAAGAATTTATTACTTATCTAATAATTCTATCAAATATATTTGTATAAAGCTGTCAATCCATATACGTTATTTTTGACAAATTTGTACACAAATATACATATAATAGGTACATAACAATAAGAATAAATTACAAGTAGCTGTATGTCGATTGAGATAATATTACAGTTTTAAGGTTACTATTGTATACATTTATATTATTGTAAATTTTTATTGTAAATTTTTTTTTAAAGAGATTTCTTCTATATTTTCTATGGATTCAGACGCCTTTTTCAGAGTCTCCGCAAGAGTTTCAAACACTTCCTCTTTGTACTCTAATATTTGTTTCGAATTAAAATTATTTCTATGATCGAATCCTTGTGTCTCTAAAAAGTATTGTACTAGAGACCATACAATATTTCTAAATTCTAAGAGCACATTAGCAGTTCTAGATAAAAGAACAAAGATTTAAACAGATTATTATATGCTATATATTACATACTAAACAGGAAAAAAAAGATATAGAAATACTCACTCTTTATCACAAACAAATCTTACAGTTTGATGCGCATTGACATTAATTACAAGTTTTACCTTGTTATCATCTAACTAAAAATCGAAAAATGTATTATAAATTGTATAATGTTATTTACTTCCTTATACTGCTGTACTGAATCATAAGATTTAATTATTTAATTACCTCATGACACTGAACCTTTTTTTGGTTAAAGAGTAATACTGTCAAAGGTGATATTATACTTGTTTCACGAATCACCGTGCTACGTCTTACATCACAGTGCGCAGCATTAAAATATGTTAAGAAAGAACTCGGCCAAACTTTCCGCTTATAATTAACACTTTCCCCCGAAATTACTACTTTAACATGACCTCTGTTAGTTTAAAAATAAAATTAAATGATCATTATAAACGATAATGTTATAAATCATCTTGAATCTACGAATATAAAATTTACTTACTGTGTTCGAAGTTCATTAACACCTTTTCTCAGAATTCCATTCTTATATCCCGAATCTTTATGTTCTATCAATTGTTGCGTAGCAGAATATAATATAGCTCGCACTAATTCGTCATTATTTTCAAATTTGTTTGCTATATCAGATTTATTGCGAACGTAATCATGCAATAGAATTTTGCTCAACATGCGACACTGGATCAACTGTTGGATAAATGTATTTCGTATTTCTGCAAAATTATAATTTCGTACAATTTAAAAACAAGATTTTATTGATTGTATGGATAATTTGATTTAATGAGTACACACAAGTAATTCAATAATAATTTGTTTATATACTTTGTACTTACGATTCAATATTTGTATTCTGATTGGCCGTATCATCATGTCTTTACAAAATTTTCTTATTAAATGTGGAGCTGTTTCATTAAAATTGACCCATTGTTTAAATATCCATGCTGTTGCAATATGATCGCTAGATGGATGGTACATTCTTTTATTTTGCCTAATTTGAAACTTGTGATCCAGTATATTGCAAAAAAGATTATCTTCACCAGAAAAAAGACTTGCTATCGTTATCACAGGATATACACAGCTATTGTTAAAACGGAAATATTTAGAATACAGAAAAATAATCAAAAGATTGATTCAAATGTATATTACTATTTATACTTACTTGAAGATAGAAGAATATACCATGGCTTTACTAAATTTAGGATGTGTTGGGAATAGTGCCATTCGCTTGCCTAGAGCCGTAAGATTCTCTTCATCATCCATAACTCCGAGATTTATTAAGGTTCTTACTGCCTTTCGTATTGCAGTTGAAGTAGGCGGTTCTAGAAATCCACTAAAAAATTCCTCCGCCTTTTCGTCCGTGTATGTTTTACTGTTAAGTATTACTTTTTCCAATGGATTGCATAATAACTCGGGTAATGGATGCGCCTGTAATTTTTCATATTCTTTCTTTGAGATTAAATGAAAACTTTCACCAGGTTTAACTCGTCCAGCTCTCCCTTTCCTGCATAACAAATTAATTATCATCTCAATGTAAAATAATTTCAAAATAATATATATATTTAAATGCAATTTTTTAAATGCTCCTTTTTATGCTCCTCCCAAATGTAAATAACGAAATTATATAATTTGTTTATTCTTGATAATTACCTTTGCAGAACGTTTGCTCGAGAAACCCAACAATTCCTTATACTAAGTAAATCTTTGTTATTATCCCAATGAGATTCTTTTCGTAAGGCAGAATCTACAACATAAACTACATCACTAATCGTAATGCCTGTTTCAGCAATATCCGTGGCCAAGATAATTTTCCGTACATTCTCCGGTATATGTTCAAAAATTTTTCGCTGCTCGTTGTGTGATATTTTGGAATGCATCGGCAAAATCAAATGTTTTTCATTATAGGACGATGTATCTTCGAGTACGCTTTGCACCTTCATGATTTCATTCCAACCTGGTAAGAAGCACAAAATAGCACCGGGCGGCTTATGCGACGAGATCCATTTTATGACTTGTACTATTTTTTCAATATCAACTGAAAGTTTTTCGACTTCATCATTTTCATAGTGATTTTTGCGTATATATGTTTTGTATCTCTGGATATTTGGTAAATGCTCGATATCCTCCAAGAAATGCATTTTTACGGCAAACAGTTTACCAGGTATTCGTACAGCGGGACAATCGAAATACTGTTGAAATATATGCGTATTTATAGTCGCCGACATTATTAGTACTTTTAAATTAGAATTTTTCTGTAAGACTCTCTTGAGTAGAATCATTAGCATGTCGGTATCGATCTGGCGTTCGTGCGCCTCGTCCAAAATAACGTGTGAACACCCTTCTAAACTAGGATTGGTCTGCAATTTTTTCAGTAGTATACCAGTGGTGCAAAAAACTATCGCACCGGGTTCCTTCGGCAATGCTTGTTCTAATCTCACGTGAAAACCTATAACATCTCCCACGTGCTCTTTTCTTTCGTACGCAATACGATCTGCCAAAGAGATCGCCGAGATTCTACGAGGCTGTGATACTAATATATTGCAATCTGTACCATTACCATTTTTCGCGAAAGTATCTAATATAAATTGAGGTACTTGTGTAGTTTTGCCACAACCTGTATCACCTTCTATCAATAGAATTCGATGGTTTTCCAGCTGAGAGAGAATTTCATCCCTGTGAAAAACAGATAATATATATATATTGAAAATTACAAAGCATATTATATGTATATATATATATATATAAATATGAAATAATGTCTATATATCTTTCATACTTAAACTCATGAATTGGTAAAGTGGCAACGTCATCGTTACATCTTTCCAAAAATCTATCCTTTAAAATTTTATTTCGAAGGAGAATATCTGAGGAAGCATTGTCTTCAAGTATCGGATGATGAATTAACGGCTGATATGATGAATTTAAAGTATCTTTCAATGTCATACTTTGTATTTTCTGAGTATTATACAAATTAAAATCATTAAATGTCATACATACTAATGAACATTTTACATTAACCCTGCTGATCTATTCTATATTTGTGATTTAAAATGTAATTAATTTTCTTACTAATATTTTAATTAAAATATTTTTTTCTAGTATTCGATAATTTCGTTCGTTAATGTAAGTTCTTTTTTCTGTAAAAAATTTTGATTTTTTTAGAGTTTTTAATCATTGATTTAAATAATATAATATAATAAATTTAAATAGACCAGCAGGGTAAGAAATTATGATGCAGAATTTTTACCGTATTATAAGTCTTAATTAATTCTGTCATATTGTTTAAAATTTCAGAAGCAACATTTAATTCAACAAGCTTAAATTGCATGTCTCTTATTTCCTCTTCATTATAGATAAGTGGCTTGCCGTTTTTTAATTTGTTATTTATTTCTAGATACTGCAAACACTTCCAAGCTGCATTTTTGAAAGTGAGTGTTTTGGTTTTACCAATTTCTTTAAAAGACATAACTTCTGGCCATTTGACATTAATAGTAACTTCCCATAGATTAGATCTATTTACAGTAATGTTCTTAATATTTGAGGTTAAAACTTGTTTGTCTTTTAAATCATGACCTACTATTGCATAAATAGACAATAAAGAAGTTTTTGGATTTGGGTACCAGCGTTCTATTCCTATAACATTCAAAAATTTTATTATGGTAACAAGAATTGAAAAAAATTATGTATAAATTATGCAGAGTATATTTAATCGTATACTAGTTATACTAGTTATACTTATATTAATATATATACAAATAATATATAATATAAATAATTAAATAAACATTTAATAAATTTTATATATATATATATATATATATATATATATATATATATATATACACATAAACATACAGAACATTTTATATTTAATATAATCATACAATACACTTATAAAAAACGACGAACATAAAATTTAATACACATAAAAGATAAATTTTGCACTGTATTTCAATTATAAATTATTTCTAACTTAATTTTTATTTATTAGATTTGAAAATTATTTCATAATATAAAAAAATAATTTATACATACGTTTTTGTATAATTTTCATATTAATTCTGTAAGATTTACTATCCTTTATTTCAAATTCATCGAGGATTTGCTGTTAAAATTTTTATTATCTTTAATAATTGAAATTTTATTCCTGTTGTGCGTTATGAATTGCTTACCTTTGATAAGTTTTCCCTTGTAATATTTGCATGTAAATGACCCACATTTTTAAAATTCTTTTCCTTTTTATAAAATAATAAAATAGATTTAAATAATAAAATAGAAAAATTATTTGCACAATATACGTGATATACAAAATTACACCTTTAACATACCTGAATTAAATGTTTATCTTCATCTTTCATAGAAACACAATATCCCGCTGCAGTATGCAAGTCTCTAATCACATTTTTATTTGAATATATTACATGATACTGGTAAAGCCTATATAATAAAATTAATTTATTATATATATTACAGAAGTAACTTGTATGAATAATCTATTAAAAGTAGAATAAAAATTGAATTCCACTTCATAAAAATTCAAATCTATTGAATTTGACTTCATAAAAATTGAAATTCATTAAAAATTGAATTTCTTTGAGAAACTTCCACTTTAAATATCCAACAGCTTTGTCAACTATACTATACAAATAAAATTAAATCTTCAATTTCAGCAATCACTAATTAATTGATAAATTAGCAATGAACAATCTCTTATGACTCGAATAATACAAAATTATATACTATAAATTATAAATATAATACTATAATTATAAATACTACACTTTTGAAACCTTGATCATCTAACTTTAATCAACGCTATGACACAAATGAAACTGAATCTTAGCAATTGCTAATTAACTATGACAAATTAGCGAGACAACTGAAAATGAGAAATGAGACACAGTAAATAATATATATTATTGTTATATATTATTGTTATATACCGTCTATATGCTAATCTTTGTCCAGGAAATACTTGTAACATTCCCAACATTTTTTCTTTGTACATATGCACTCTTTATTTCATGTATATATATATATATATATATATATATATATATGCTTCCTAAAAAGAAAATGTATTTTTTTTGGAATATGCTGAAGGTTCAAGCAAGTTCTTAAATAAAAATAGCAAGAAATTCAGAATCAGTTTGTATACCTTAAATATCGTAGTCAAGCCGAGTCAATTCACGTGGTTGAGATCGAAGTTTGTGTTCTTGGTTATGGTTCACACTTACAGTCTGCAGTCAGAGTGAACGAAATGATCCAGAAAGTTTGTGGCAGCACTTGCACACACAAGGAAATATTGTCAAGACTTTTTCATATACAGGATAATAAAGCATTGCCTTTTATCTGTAAAGTACCAGTTATGCGTTTTCAATATTCTCACGTGTAGTTCTCATATATTTTCATTGCGTCTCACACCATCTCGCACAGTCTCTAAAAGCTTTCGGTAATTCCACATATTTACCTGCAATCGCTAAATACCGACTGTGATAATAATCTAGCTGATGATACCAACTGTAGTATCTACTCCTGTTCATCAGTCCATGATGGTTTCCTCCATAATTTCCTCCACCATAATGAATAATGGGAATGACTCATCTTTCTTCTTTCCATCACGATGGCGATCACGGCGACTGTTAAGTAAACGTGTTGCGAGATGTTGAGTGCGTTTCGAGTCGTTTAGACTAAACAGTCATAAAAATTTTTGAACAGCAAAACTGTTGCGTTATGCTGAACGCAAAAAAATCAACGTTTTTTTTACTAGTTGAACAAGAATAGTGCCTATCGAGCGTTTCCTATTCAATGACTCCTATTAACTGATATCAAACTGCTGTTTTCAACATGGTAATAGTAATTCTATAGACTAGAATTAACTAATACTGTTTATATTGATTTTGTTCTCATATTCACTGCTAGTGCTAATCTATAACACAGATGATGTGTACTATAGATTTTCAATATTAGCAGTGAATATCATAATACAAGCAATTTTACTATTATTACATTAAATACAAATATTTACAAGTTTCTAAACTATATCAAGTCAGTAAGTTAATCAGTATTCTGTTAAGCTTATTGATTGAATAATTTCTTGTAAATAACTAATTGTATTTCGTTTATTTTTTTGTAGACACTGGCCAATATTCATAGTCGATTAGAAGACGGTCTTAAAAGTTAGAAGAATCGGCCGCATCTTCAAACATTACAGACTGTTCTATAAGATCCGATTATGAATACCATCCAAGTCTGGGTTTTTAAGATATCTTTTGATGTGAGATCATGTGAAAACTTTATACTAGACCTATTATGCTGCAACACAGTTTAATAATTGTATTATTTTATATCTGTTAAAGTATTGAATAAAGATTTTGATGATTAAATGTTGATCTGTTCTAATTTACCAGATTAGGAAAGCGCTTTCTTCACTAGTATCAGACTACTGATCTACCTCTACAAAGGATCCGAAATATTCATCTATATTCTATTCTTATATAAGAATCATCGAAAATAAATGCTTTCAAGAATTGAAGAATTATTCGCATCACTAATTTGATTTTCGAATTCGATGAAGACAAATTTGATAATAAGTTCTATTTAAAGGCGAAGAATTAAAGTTATGCAATTTGCTAAAATTTTAACAAAAATATAAATCAATTAACATAGGCATAATATAACTTTGACAATTAATTTAAATAATCACTTAAATAAAGTGATAAACATCACGTAGCTGATAATTAAACTAAAGTTACACACTTGCCAGTGCTACTTACATATCAAAATCACAATACATATACATAGAATACGCGAGCATTTCATCCTTTTTGTCATCAAACATTAAACAAGAATGAGATGATATGACGATGCGAATATATGTTGAGTGAAACATATCTCTAGTACATATACAACAAAAAATAAGTTTGAATATGGTAATTTTATTATTAAAATATTAATATACAATAAAATACACAGAGAATGAATAATACATCATATTACAAGTTTTGTGAAAAATACTGAAAAAGTACAATATTAACATTTCATTAAAATATTTAACACATATTACAATAGTTAGCAAGATAGATACACTATACGTCTGATATATCGAATCTGGATGCAATAGTTATTAATTTAGTATAATCTCCTTTGCTATGAATCTTCTTTTTGTTTGGAGTATGTGTGGAATATAGGCACCTATTCTTGTGCCTATCATCTATAAGTACCAGATTGTTGCTATCAAACTTGGGAACTTTAGGGACCTGTTGTTTCAATCCAACCAATATACTCTTTCTTTTCGCCTCTTATAGCAACTAAAATTCATCTGAGTAATAGGTACAGCAATATTTAGATAAATTTGTCCTATAAAATGATAAATATCTTTTATATAGTCTTTCATTTATTGTCTCACCGATGTATCCGCACTTGTACATAATGTGATAGTCTATCCTCCATCATAGTTTGCCTCGTTGTTATCCACTACTCTCAGTCGACTTAATTTAATTATCTGACAAGGGTTGAAGTAGAAATGTTTCTGCTTGCAACACTTGACACCGCAAAAAGCGACAACATTATCGTTTTAATCTCCCTTTAAAATAATCTGAAACATCATATAATATAAAAAAATTGCATAATGTATATATTTAATATTACAATAGCATTCATAGCAACATAAATTTCCTCTTAGCAGAAAGAAGATAAACGACATTAGAAACGATAAATTAAACGAATTCTTTTTTCTTAGATATTTTTTTTTTTCTTAGATATTTTTGATTACTATAGAATACAAGTTTTTTCGTTGAGATTCAATGAGAGACAATTCTAAGTCTAAAATCAGTTTGGAGTATTTAATCGCGATAACTTCTCCGAAATAACAAAAAGCAATAATTTTTAATTATAACTTTAGCTTTGCTTAGGATATCTAATCTAAAGTTATTGACGGTGCGCATTAACGATACGGAAAATGGGACTTTTCATTGTCATCATGAACAAGATTTATCGTCTCGAGAGAGTGTTAATGCATTTTACTACTGAATTGCATAAGACATACACCATAGCATAAAAATATAGTTTAATAACAAAAGATTTACTGACCGCAAAAGTAACAGATGTCGTATTTTTTTTATTAGTGGATAAAACATTTTATAAAATAATTAATAAAATCTCGTATGTAGTCTCGTATGTAACACTAGACGACGATAGAAATTATTATTGTTTATTAATACAATGTATTTTCGCGCGTCACCCGATATATAATTCAGCATTTTCGGATTAGAGTTAGGTCAGATTGCATTATGGAGTGGTTCGTCCGCTGTGAGAGCGGCGATCATATAAAAATTCCAGTATTATAAAACATGCCTTTTATAATACCTCACGAATTCGTTTCGTCCCGACTACATCATGTGTGATTTTATTGTAAACACAGAAAGGAAAGGGTAAGGGGTAACGCTCTAAGCGTTGAAAGTTTTGTCTCGCGAGTGGACTTAGAGGTTATGTTGCACGTGAGATTTATGTTAACCTGCTTACGGTGACACTTGAGGATCTTCATGATGCACGAAATGAACGAGAAAATACCAGAGAAACCCTGTCGCGCTTGTATGGACTTCCAGACATGGGCGAAACGCCAGATGGAAGTCTTCTCGGAAAAGGTAAATCGGTAGTTTATTGACAAATTCAGTGAGGCTTCATTATTAATTTTGTCGCTATTACTCAAGTTTCAGAGCTTATTTCATCAGAGATAATTATTCTTATCCTATTTTTGAGAGAAAATTATTCTTGCTTTTTATTAAATTAAATTAAATTACTATAACGTCATTATAATAGATCTGTTCTTTTTTCAGCTGAATTTCTTGTTAATTTTTTTCTTTTTCTCTTCAATATGAGAATGCAAGGAGAAAAACAGGGAAAATGAATCATCCGAGAAATTCAACCAAAAAGAACAAACCTATAATAACAAAAATTCTATTAGGATTCTTCAATTTTATACAATATAATAAAACAATATAATAAGCTAATGAGAGTCAGCAACGATAAACGGCGCAATTATTTATTGAACTATCAATATATAAATATTGGATTGATGTTATTTTTATTTATGTACACAATTTGAGTATTAATAGTTTAATTATAGTTTCAATTATTGTTGCTGACTCTCATTAGCCTATATTTTTTTCTTTATATTGAACAGACTTGTTACAAATAACAATTACAATTACAAGCTATTATTATAAATTATAGACCAGTTCTTTTCAGTTGAACTTTTTGCATGAATCATTTCTCTTCTTTTTCTCTTCACATTGGAGAAGAAAAGAGAGAAAATGAAGGAGAAGTTTAATTGAAGAAGTTTAGTTAAAAAGAACAAACATGCAATTTGTATAAATTTTTATTTCAGGAACAAAAGAAATCGGAGCAAACATCAAATGAAAACAACATTCAACAGAGTTGTCCTTTGGACAAGGACGAATTGGGTTCGAAGACTTGGGCTTTTTTGCATACCATGGTGGCATACTATCCTGATCATCCAAACGAAAAACAAAAGGCTGACGTGAACAGCTTCTTTGATACATTTTCCAAATTCTATCCTTGCAATATATGCGCAGAAGATCTGCAGAAACAATTTAAACACTCGCCACCGCAGACCGAATCGCAGGAAAAATTGAGTCAATGGCTGTGCAGAATTCATAACGAAGTCAACAAGAAACTTGGAAAACCAGAATTTGATTGTAAACTAGTGAATCAGAGATGGAGAGACGGTTGGTTAGATGGTTCTTGTGATTGAAGTAGCTATAATAGTCTTAGAATGTACAATGGGACCTGAATACAATACGAATTATTGTGTAAATAATTATTGTAGATTTTTTCATTGAACAATCTATTGCTCTTAAATTTGTTGGTACAATGTACATAAGAAAATATGAAAATGAAAATTAATAGCAATATATGTACTTAAAAAGCTTTCCATGTTCAGCTTTTTTTCTTCGGGGTAAATTTACTTTAACGTAAGAAGTAGGAACGAAATTGCATCATACTTTATTATAAACATCTTCGTGACAAGAGAAAAATTGTATAGATTCAGAACTTACATACAAACATTTGCCAGTGGCAATTTGATATTGTTAACATTATTATTTGAATTGATTTTTATTTTGATAGACACAATGCAGAAATGTGCACATTTGTTGCATTGCACTATATATGGTAAAAAATATATTGACAATATAAAATCTTTTTTTAATAGCCATTTCATTTTTGCAATAACTTCTTCAACAATCCATTCCACCAGTGGTTGCACATTTATTTATTATGTTTGTTTTTTATTCTAAATTTCGTGGTCGATTAACACAAGCTGGTGACCGTGTGATAGTAAATGCGGTAGCTATTCGAGGAGCAGGCTCGTAGCTGTGATCCTGGCCATAACCACTTATAGGTACAACTTGGAATGTTCTAATATGGAATGGAAAACGTTTGTTATTCACAGATGGTCGAGTTACATATAAAAATAGTATGTGACCCAAGAAGACAATGAAGAGGGAACTTCCTTTGGCCACGCTCTCTCTCACCCAATCGTCTACGAACTTTGTGTTGATCAATATCTATAGAAATAAAAAGAAAGACATGTTTTATTTTTACAGAATATTTTCTATATAAGCTAAAGATTATAATAAACAATTATTTCAAACAAAATAATTTTTGATAGTTTTTGTTTGAAACAATTTTTTATATGTATGCGTACTGTTAAAGGATGAAAGAGGAACCACACTGATCCCAAGAAAAGTAGCGAAGAGTAGAAGTGGAGCTTCACATGTAATTTTCTGACGGTCTTAAAACAACGAGTGACAAACACGAGCCAGGCAATTAATTTCAATGCTATTAAAATATAGCCCGGTAGCGATTCGTAAATGTACAACACCAATCCTGGATCGAATGCCTCGAATTGATATATACACAGCGACATTTGACAAAGACCAGTAATACTGACAAATAATATAAGCCATCGGATTTGCGACGCCGTAAGGACACTTTTGGTAACCGTGTAACCGAGAGCAAGTAGCAGCATAAGAACTGTGTACAGAGTCTCGGAACATGCTTCTAAGAGTTGACCTAGTAAATAAGCATTTAATGCTGACATTCCTGTCAGACCAAGATTAATATAATTATAAAGCTCGCATGACACTCCCAGTAATTGACACAGCAGGGAGGCTATGAACAGTTTATAGGATATATGCAACAGCCTCCTGGAGCGCAATTGCAGCGCTATGTAGAGACTGAGAATGAGGAATATTGTGTATAAGCAGACGGTTGGTATCAGCAATGGCAGTATGTCTAAAATAAAAAACGGATACAATTAAGGAACGCTACTCTGAGACTCGCCGATTGTCGAAAGTCAAATTACTTGCAGAATTCGTCCGCGGAAAAGTGCTCCTTCCAGAATGTCCTGGGCGGCGCATTGGTCAGCGATAAATAATACGTAACGTTCAAGCCTTTCGTGGAAGAGCAGTCGGCTAAAACCATATACCACCATCTCGGCCGGGATGAGGTGAATCTTCTCTGGTTAGTGCATCGAACTATACCGTCGTCATCCTCGACGCATCCTGAAGCGAAGCTTATTCTCGTCGATGTGTTCAATGGTATTATTTGACCTTTTTCAAGAGAGAGAACACTTTCTTTTTCTTGACACGTCTTATTGGAAGGATAGACAGCGGGCCATTGATGTTCTCCATCGTAGTACAGAAGAAGTTTCAAATTGCGTTCTTCACCTCCTAATTGAAAGTGGAATCGAAAAGTACCAATTTCCGTTAAAAAACAGAATCTCGCGAGGAATGCCCAGTTCTGAAAAATCGCAAATTCAAGTATTTGTACACTCGTTATTCTATAGCTATGTTTTTTCAAATGGTTTACAAATCATTGGAGTCATTGCTTCATTAATAAATAATAACAGTATTGCTTCTGCATTGGATTATTAGACTACATCTAAAGCATATTCCCAAGTAGCAAAGTGACGTCAAATAATAATATTTTAATAACGTCTTAATAATGTTTCAATGAACGTCTTCAATAAGATGTCATTAAAATGTTATCTTGCTACTTGATTTAATTCTAAAAATACTGCAACAGTTTCTAATAAATATAACAGTAAAGATTAAAAGATTTATAATTAATATCTATACATATGTTATTAGTATCAGAAGAACTTCCGCAAATGCAATGAGAGAAAAAAGTATGGAAAAGATTTTTATAATTGCATGTCTTCACAATCCATTAAATAATAAATTATATTATCAATGTTATAATTTTATACTTAGGAATATAAACAAATACAACATCTATGATATGTAATAATTACATCGTTGAATGTAAAATTATAACATTGATTAATTAGTTATTGTTGTTTATTAGATTTGCAAAGACATGCGATAATTATAAAAATATTTTTTATTGTTTATAATTTAAGCCACATTTTTCAATTTAAATGTAATTTTAATTTAAAAAAAAATTCTTTTAAAACCATACTTTTAAAAAATATTTTATTATAATTTTAAAAAATTATAATTAAAAAAAAATATTTTTACTATATTTTTCCTTACAGCATTTGCGAAGAGCCTTTTGATACACTTTAATGAAATGTATATTAATTAGAAATTTTTTAATCTCTCTCTTTGTGACTTATTAAGATCATTAAGATCATTAAATCATTAAAACACTACATCAAATTTAAATAATAAAAAAGAAATGCAATTATATCCCTCCGGGAATACAATTCTTATTACTTTAACATTAATTATCGCCTTTATTGTTCGCTTTACATTTGTATTTTAAATCGTACTTATTTAATGAAAATCTACTCGTTTTTTATTAACAGCAGTAGAAACTCATTGAAAACTTCGCTCATAGGTACACGTCGCACAATAATATTGACCACACAAAAGTGCTATGGATTGAAACTCCGATGAAACGACTCGTTTCGACGTGATTTCGTTTGATATTTTATTAAAATCAATTCTACTCTGGTAATTACTGTGGATGTAATCAAGTCGCCCTGGAGTATCTTGGCATCAGCGTGTCGAAGTAGTGACAGATGCGCAATCGAAAAGAGCAGCAGCAGAAAGCCCAGCTTCACCGAGTTTCGAGTGCGCGAGGCTCGTGCGATGAGCGTTCCTCCGCACATTACTATACCGTGATCGCTAGTTGCATACTGTCAGTGGTTAAGCGGCCGCTTTGATCAATATTTCCCGGAGTCATGACTTGTATATCGATTTGATTATTCGCACGAAACGGATCGACATTCGCGAGATTGTTGATGTGAGAAAAAGGAAAAAAGGTCAAGAGAATGCTCCCACACATGAAATTTTGTGTTGTAGTAGATTCTCCCTTCCATGTATATATTTTCTATTTCCTCTTTTTCTTCTACACTGAAAAAATTTATTAAATCTTAATACATGTTTCATACATTAAATAGTAAGTAAACATTTATTTACAGTAAATAATTATTTAATAAAATATATATTATGTATATATTATATATATATATATATATATATATATAAATAAACATTATATATATTTTTTTTAATGAAAGTGTTAAATTAATGTTTTTATATCAAATAAATGTATATGTGTATGTTTACATTTAGTAAATATTTACTTAGAACTATTCAAACAAATATTTATTAAAATTTAATTTTTCTTTTTCAGTGTAATGTTTGAATGTACGTTTTGATTATGGGAGATTTAGGTAAAATAATGATGTAGCTAAAGTTTTATTACTCTAATTACTTTTTATCATCCTGATTGATTATTATTCAGCACTCTTTCACACATTTTGTATAGATTTTGTGTAGATATTAAATTAGAATAGAAGAGAAAAAGGAAGAAAAAGGAACATTTTTCTAGAAAGTTTAATCTATAATTTTATTGACTTTTACTCTAAAGAATAGAATCTCTTTCTTAAAGATTGAAAATTGAACAACTGTTTTTTTTTTAAGATTGGCTTTATTTTCACTTTTTAGAGATTCCACTCCAAAAAATTTAGAGAGTAGATAAAAAATGAAAAGAAGTCGAGTGTATTATAATAATTGTTCGCGTGTCCCTGACATTTGCGTGCAAGACGCTTGCGCGGCATGTAGTATGCATGTGCAATGTGTTGCATTCTCGCCAATTGATCGAATTGATTACTTGCAACACAACGACGAGAAAATAATACCACTCACTATGTATAACGTATTATTTAATTTACTTTTTAGAAAAAAAAATTGATTCTTTTAAACAAGTCACCTCATTTATATTTTTTGTATTCAAAAGAGAAACAAGAGAAACCAACAAGTTTATATTTAAAAAAAATGAAAAGATAGCAAATGCGTAAATATTTATTTATTTATTAAAAAATATTTTTAATAAATAATATTTAAACAAAATAATAAAAGAAATAGGCTCGCTGGATTAAATCGATCACAATAAATAATGAGAAGATTTAATAAATTAAATAATTTACACTCGAATATCCTGTATTAATTCCATATCGACATTATTTGTTGTAATAATATTTATTTATTAAAAAATATTTTTTTTAATGAGAAATAAAACGAACTGAAGCAACAACAAATTTGAAAATTGAATTTTTGGTGGATTAGATTTCATGAATGGAAATTGTTTTTAATTAATTTTTTTCTATGTATTTTCTATGTCTTCATGAATTTCAACTCTCTGCTTTCAAATCATCAAGCGAATCCTCTACTTTTAATTTCTTCTTTTCTGTACATGTATTCTCCAAAATTGAAACATACGAAATTATTTTCAAATTCTATAATCTAACTTAACTCTTGAAGCCGCCTCCTAAAGTCCATTTTATTTCAAAGTTTTGAAATAATATAATAATAGAAATAGTATAATAATAGAATTTTTTACATTTGTTTTATTTTATAGTTTATCTAATTGTTGTTTTATCAACCTTCCTGTTGTTTGAAAAAATTTTTGCAAAGTTTAAAACAAAATAAATATGTATTTGATTGTGAGAGATTTTGAAAATAGAGAGAGAGAGAGAGAGAGAGAGAGAAAGAGAGAGAAAAATCGAAAATACTGGCCCGTTCAGAACGCGTTTATCTCTGAAATTTTATAGTATGCATAACGTAAATTATAGCATGTTAATGCGCTAATATCGTTGTAAGCATGTTCTGAATATGGGCCACTGAATGCAAAGAGTGCAAAGAACATGAACAGACTTATGCCTATAGTTATGTTAGAGGCTGCGCACAATAGTAGGAATAAGAAATTAGGAATAAAGAATACGATTTTTAACCTATCAGGCATCGAAATTAGAGTCCTAGATATAACAAAGAAGCGCAACCGCTGTCCCAATTTTTTATTGGTTCCGCTATTTTTTCTACGATAGTCTTCTAGGATTTTAATTACGATAAGTATCATGATTTTTAAATCTTGATATATGTAGTCTCCAAAGACAATCAGTATTTCTTTGTAGTCAGCAGAAACACTACTGTTATAAGAATCGCACTCCATTTGCGGAATGATGTAAACGCAGGTCGTCATTTTTTCTTCAGACGATTAATTATAATCGTTAATTATAATCTTTAAATATGCTTGGTTGCGCTTCTCTGTTATATTTAGGATTCTAATTGAAATATACGGTTTTTGATAGGTTGAAATCGTTTATTCTTTATTCTTCTATTCCTTATTCTTTTTATTGTGCGCAGGACTTTATGTTATGGTTCTTGCACACAGAACGCGGCAACACTTGTCGCGCAATAGAAGTTATTGCGATAGTCAATCATCATCTCGCTTACTCGAAAGTAATAGATATATAATTTCCACTGCGTGACAAAAGTTGAACTCAATCCAATTTTTGCCGCGCGGCGAAAGTAAAGCCGGTTCTACATTAGTTGCAAGCTGATCGCAAGTTTGCTACAGCCAATATGAATATTGATTTTTAAAATGCAAGCTTCAGATTGGCTGTCACACAACTAATGTAGAATCGGCTTAAAGGACTCCGCACACATATATAATAAAAGAAACAGGGAACAGAGAACAGAGAATAAGAATTTCAACCTATCAGAAACTGTGTATTCTACAGTGCATGATTTTTGATAGGTTAAAATTCTTATTCTCTGTTCTCTGTTTCTTTTATTGTGCGGAATCTCTAATTACATCATTTCTAGAAGTTTTGCATGGTGAGGCCGACTTAAGGCTCCTGCACACAGAACGCGGCAATGCTTGCGCGCAGCGTTCTGTGTGCAGGAGCCATTATGTTATGCCATGCTTTGCCATGTGTGGTTGATTCTAAGAGAGTTTAGTTTGTTGAAGTGTAATATTTTACTTCCCGAAGGATAAAAAAAAAGAAAACTGATTTGTGTATTGCACCATTTGTGCATTAAAAAAATTGCCTGAAAATCTATATGCATAAACTGTAACATTTTCAACATAAGCAGTAAATTTGGAACACAATCTTAGATTCAATACAGTAGTAAGGTTAGACCTTAAAGATGGTTACGAAAGCCAGTAAACAGAATGCGAAAAATTTTAAAAGTAAGTCATTGTTGCATACATTAAAAATACACATATCTTGAATTATGTTTAAACGAAATTATTTCGACTTGTAGCGCTATGGGTTCGCTTCGACGCGGACAGTTCTGACAAGCATCAGCTATTTTTCAAGGAACATTCCATAAGAAATCAGGAACCGGAATATCCCAGGAACCGAACTCTCTTTGTGTTGAACGTACCGCCGTACGCTACCATTGATTGCTTGAGCAATGCATTTGCTAATCTGTGTGGAAATGTACAGTCTGTTACATTTTCAAATACAAAAGGGTTCAAAACAGCATATATTGTTTTTAAGAAGGAATCCTCCTTAGATAAAGCTATGGAATTTTCAAAAGATTTCATAATTACTTTGAAAAGTGAGAAAAGCATTTGTCTGACAGGATTAGAAAGTAAGTTATTTATTTCTTATAATCTGTAGATTGTTTTTTGTAGTAGAACTAATGTATATTTTTCGAACTTAAAGTGAAATAGATGAAATGTTCGATATTTGATAAAAATAAGAAAAAAAATTTAATGCAGTTTAACAGGAATGAAAAATAAATTTTACTTTCACTTGAGGTTTGTTTTTTATTTCTCACTAGGCTGCAAGAAAATTTTCTTTTTTACTTTCATCAAATATCAATTATATACTTACTTTCATTTTAAGTTCCAAAAGTTTACTAGTTTATTTTTTTTTTAATGATAGAAAATGAAATCTTAGAGCGATGTTCATATTCAGATCTTATATTCAAGATCTTATATTCATCTTAATTACAATATTAAGATGTTTTGAACCAATCAGCACTGTATTAGAATCTTAAAATATTACTTAAGATGGTCTTGAAATAAGAATGAATGAATATCATCTTGTTTTTTTCAGCTGAATTTCTTACATTATTCATTTTTTCTTCTTTTTTTTCTCCACTTGGAAAGAAAATTAAGAAAAAACGAATGATGTAAGAAGTTATAAAAAATGGATCTTATTATTTTTGAACTTATTTTTTGTTTAAACAGGATGGTGTAAAGAATATAATGATACTTTATACGACGAACAATTAATGAAGAAAGACATTGAGGAATGTATAGCTTCGTATGACAAACAAATACAGGACCATATCGCACAAGAGAAAGCTGCAGAGGAGGACAACAATGGTTGGGTAACTATAACAGGTGGAAAGAAAAGAGGACAATTTGCTCCATCCAGGAAGGAATCTACCATCGGAAAGGTGCAACAGAAAGAGGAACAACGGAAGAAGAAGAAGCAGTTACTTAATTTCTATACTTTCCAAATTCGTGAGACAAAAAAGCAGAGTAAGTACAATTATTCATTATAAAATTTATAGTACAATTCTTTTTAGAATTACGTTGAACTTGTATGATTTTTCTTTCAGATTTAGCGGAGTTGCGAAAGAAGTTCGAACTGGACAAAAAAAGATTGCAGGAATTGAAACAAAAACGGACATTTAAACCATTTTAGGTATGTTATGTGTGTTAAATGTTGTAAATAATATTAGGATATAATTGTAAGATTAAAATCAATTGCGTTTTGTCAGAATCGTTTTATTTTTTAGTAAAACAAATATACAATTGTTTAATGATTGTATTTTTATGTACAAATAATAATTATTTAGAATATCACGATCAAAATAAACTACATTATCACCGTTATTGTCGCCGCCGTCGTCATCATTATTAAGTTGATGCAAAAATGTTATCGATTTTTACTGTTTTAAACTTTGGTGCTTTATTCTATAATATGTTAAATAATGTTCAATTATGTTCATGTTACATCATTTCAAGTATTAATTTCGCTCTGTTAATTCTATCAGTAATTTTGTTCTCGATGTTAACTTTGTGATCAATCATTATTATTATTAAATATAAAAAAAAAGCAATTCCAAGCAATTTTTTATACAAATCTAAACTAAATTTAAAAGCAGCAGCATGAGAGAAAATGAAAAACTAAAAAGAATAACCTTCAGCCATCGATAACAACTTGCAGACAATTATTGAAACGGATTAAAAACTATTAGAGAATAACTAATAATTAATCAAGCAACAATTGTTCGCCATTTGAACCAAATCGGAAAAGTAAAAGCTTAACATTATTTTTGCATCGATTCAATCTAACAGTTATTTTCATCTCAAGCTGCTTTAGTAGCGTAAGTTTGTAATGTCCATTCTATCAAAAAATGCTGATACGATAATGGTTGTAGAAGGGCTAATAGTTCTTCTGAAACAAACGTTAAATTTATTGTATAATATATTGTAAACTAGTATTATATACTAGTATTATATACTATATTAATTATAATATATATATATATATATATATATATATATGTAATGTATTACATATATATGTATTAGAAGCATGAACATACGTTTGTTTCCATAAATGCAGTTCGCAGACATGGCTGCGCTGACTGCTTGCGCGAGTCGTTCCATAGCTAGGTCACGCAAGACTGTGTCGACGTTCGGCCGATTCTGCAGATTCGTTGTCAATAAACGAGTAGTAGAGGCCAAATGTTGCGCTGAAATCGCATGCTTATTGCTACCACTGTTATTCAGTCGTAGTACTGAGTCCATGAGTAACTGTTGAACTTTTGAATAAAATTTTCGCGACTCCTCTTGAGTCTCTATGTTGTTCGTAGTATCACGCAGAGGACTCAATATACACCATCTGTAGTAAAAAAATAATTCGACACATTAGACACTTGTTTGTCATCTCTATGTGAAGTTATGAAGGAAATGACCTGAATAGGCCCGCTATAGGTGTTATTGGGGTCATCGGAATTCCACCAGTAGGCAATGCCGGATTATCCGTCAGAGGTGTCAATAATAAACTCGGATTTTCGTCAATCCATTCGCCTACCAATCTGAGCAGCTCGGTAGGTGGATCTTTGTCCTCGTAAACTTCACCTATCGCCGTTAGCAGATTGGCAGTGAAATGCGGAGTGAGCACTGGCAGTTGCTTCAGCTTGTCGATGGATTTTGGAGTAAGCACGAAATAATCATTGAGCACGTGCCTCGCCAGTCCTACGCTCTGCGGCGAGGTAGAACCCAACTGCTGCATCCAAATGCCAGCTGCATTTAGAACTGCTTTGTTTTGCGTAGCGATTGCCAACGATACTAAGTTACCTAGAATCTTGTATCTGGGACTGTCTGCTGGAAAGAGCGATAAGAAGAGAGCATTGCGTACTGCAGGACTGCCACCTGGACTTTGGAAAAAGTCACTCATGATTTCTATTAGCTGCAGCTCCTGTATTGCCTGTGTTGTGCTACGTTTCTTTCGCTTTTCTATCTCTCCGAATACAAACTCTGATATTAAATCCATTTGCAAGTCTACTTGCTTACCAGGCCTGCAGCAAAGCACCTCTTGAACAAATAACAAACAAAATTTAATGTAATACATATATATGTATATTTGGGGAAAGAGAAAAAATTTTAATATTAAAATATAGGACGACAAAAAGTTTAACCATAAAGTTTGTATGTTTATCAAATCATTATGTATCAAAGCAGCAAATTGATGTTAAAATCTGCTAAATTGATATCTTCGTTTTGATATCAAATAACAGCCTGCTATCTGGATAGTCGATTAAAAAAAAAATAACTCTGAAATATGTATGCATTAATTACATCTTATTAAATATCAAAAAGACTGCACTAAAAGATTTTTAATGATCGGAAAACTGAAGATTGCTTTATTGACTGCATGAGATAATTTATTCATGAAAAGATGTGCAACGATCATTGATATATTTTTAAAACGCTTTATATCAAAGTTAAAAGTAATCATTTGGATATTAATTATTATTTTTGATATTTATTAAGACCATTAGACGACAATAATACTCTAGAATTTGTTTTAGAAATAAACATTACTAATGATTTGATAAACAAAACTTTTTGTCACCCTGTAGTAACATAGATCTGATATTTTAATTGTATAATATTAAACTATTGAAATATAGATTTATACAAATTTGATCTTTGATGAACAAAGAGCACAGCTAAAATAAACAGATTATAGCGGCATCAAGATAACCTATACAGTTCATACCGATTCTACATAGAGCTTCCCTGGCGCAGTAAGGGAAGTCCAGCTTTCGGAGAGCTTGCTTTACGTCGCTCCCGGACATGGTAACGTGGATGCAATCGTAATCGTACTGATTATCGCGAAGAAAACCGTTTAACTTTTATCGCTGAGCGTTTGACAGCGTTTGACAGCGATCATGTGCACGCGCCTGTATGTATGCCTATGTGTATACACACGCATGTTAGGTCGGAAACCGGAGACCGGAGTTGCGGTGGCGCGCACCGCGCACGCCGGTGGGCCATCGCCGCGCAGTGGCGCCACCAGCGAGTAGGTTGCGAAGCGCATTATTAGTCAAAACAATCCGCCGAATTGGTGATCTATTTTTAGGTCGCGCCCACCGTAGCCCACGGTGCTACACCGTTTTTCCCCGGGAGGCCCCGGAAAAAAAGTTGGCGCGGCCGGTGCCCTTCCGCGACGCCGTCTCGTATCCGCGGATAAGGTTCAACGACCCCCCCTCTACCATCGCGGATTGTGACAGGCCAGGGAGCCGTGCGGCCGTGCGCGGGCCGGCCATGTTTATACCGTGGTGAGAAATTTTCGAGCCGTGCGCCGAGCGTGCCAGCCGCCGTGAACCACGAGCGGGACTATCTCCACGTGCGCCGTGGAAAGCGCGAGTTCCTCGGCCGCGCGTACAACCCGTGTCCCAGGAAGGTCCCCCCCTCGCAGCCCCCAGCAGCGCAGGGTCCGCGGAATCGACGATGGAGTCCTCCGACAGGGGTAAGTCCGCGTGAGGATAACATCGAACGTGTGTGAAACGGCAGCAATATTGTGGCATCTGACAAACGAATCGTGCGACGCCCCCGGGGGGGCAATGGCAGTGTCAGGGTCGAAACGGAACTAGTTCAGTGACCGCATTCGCCGCCGGAGGACTGGCCGCGTATCCGATGTTTCTATACGCCCGGTCGACGACCGTCTCTACCCGCCGGTTGATGGTGGTTGACGGTCGACCCGGCCGTCGGGACTCGAGGTCGTGGCGGTTCGTCCGTCGACCGCTTGGGCTCTCCGGCGAAAATCGCCGTCGCTCGATCGAATCTATGTCACGCCGCACACTTTTGGCCGCGACTGTACCACCGCGTCGTCCTCCTTCTCTTTCTTCTCCGCCTCTTTCCTCTCTCTCTCTCTCTCTCTCTTTCGCGCGCGCGCTCCTCGCCTCCCCCGCGTTCTCACCGTCTCTCTCTCTCGCGCCTCGGACGAGGACGAGAAGACAGAGAGAGAGAGAAAGAGAGAGAGGACAGTGTGCGCGCGCGTTATGCCTCCAGGGCATCATCCTGCGGATCGCTCACGGGCACGTGGTGGAACTATCGCCGCCGAAGTTCGCCATCCGAACGAAGAAATCCGAGACGGCGATCCGCCCGCGCGGATCTCTCCGTCGGCGATCTCTCCGGTCTCTCCTCTTCGCCGTCGTGACTCGCGTATAGCCGAGAAAGCGACACGGCGACGTTTTCCCCACGCGCGCGCCTCAGCGAGCCCGTAATCCTGTGAGAGTGCGACTGGCACCGGGCGTTCCGCGTTGCGCAACGCCATGGCCGTAACTGCGTGTCTTTAACCTACATCGGGACGGCTTGGCGCGGCGCGGAGGGTACACGGGTACACCACGCGCGGCGAATCGGAGTCACGGTGTCGTTTGACAACGGCGTGCACGGGCCGCATACACGTGAGAATTATTATCGCCTGACCGAACTCCCCCTCTCTCTTTCTCTCTCTCTCTCTCTCTCTCTCTCTCTCACCCTTCCTCGTGCTCCGTTCCTCGCCGTACCTCTCGATGCCTCTCGATTCTACCGTCACCCCGTCTCGCCCCGTCACATCGCGTCGCTTCGCGTCGCGACGTGGCGACACCTGCCGTCCGCTCGTGCGCGCCCTACCTCAAGTCATCGCGAATTAACCCTCCCGCGTCGTCGCCGTTCAACCCTCCCCCGGTGCGCACCGCAGTCCCTTCGATCATGAATCGAAGCGGGGAAAATTTTGTCGACCTCGATACGGCAACCTGTCGTGGGGAAAAATGACTACAAGGTTAAAACTTTTGTCCTCCGCCTTTGCCTTGGGTACTTTGAAACCCCTCTGCGTATGATTGAGTGAATTGAGAGGCAGGTTACTGCGAATTCTTATTTATTCTGCGTTTGAATAATGTATTACTGTTATATTACTAATATATTACTATTATTATTGCGAAGCAAAGTATTTCGGAAATTGAATCGGACTTACTATCATTTTTCATTGAAAGGAACTGTAGAATTCAAGGTAAATCGGTGCTAAAAAATAAAACCGTTTAGATTTAGAGAAACAAAACTGATAAATTAAGATAAATTCATATATGTTGTAGATTGCTCTTTAAATTCTTGTTTGTTTTGTATTTGGATATTATTATTACAGGCTGTTTTGAAAGTTTAATCGTTAGATTATTTTGCGTGAAATATAAAAGGAACTTGTAGAATTCAAGATAAGTTGTCACAAAAAATAAAACTGTTTAGATTTAGAGAAACAAAATTGATAAATTAAGATAAACTTATATATGTTGTAGATTGTTCTTTAAATTCTTGTTTGTTTTGTAATTGAATATTATTATTACAGGCTGAATTATGTTTTGAAAGTTTAATTGTCAGATTATTTTGCGTGAAATATAAAAGAAACTTGTAGAATTCAAGATAAATTGCCACTAAAAAATAAAATTGGTTGGACAAACAAAATCATGTTTTGATCGATCCGTTTGAGGGCAAACGTGGAGTCAACTGAACAATTTACAGAGTTAACTTGATATTTCGGCGATTTAACAATCGACGATTGTTAGCGCAGTCGACTGTCGAATTAAACGATTCGACGAGTTTGATATCTCGTTACGCGAAATTGATCACCAGTCAATCCGAGCCATTTTATCATGACACACTCGCATCATACTTTTGTACGATTGATCTATTATGCCATCCGATTATACATCTCGCACACACATTGCTCAAATTGCTCATTAATCCCGTTAATTTATGTCGGTGGTTTCAGCGCGACGAATTTAACATCATACAGATTCACGTTAATGATAAACAAGTCTCTTGAAAGCTCGATTGAACTCAACTGTGTAAATTGTCAGTTTTAATATTAAATTTGTCTGTTTTAGTATTAAAAGATACGATTAGTTTATACTAAGAAAAGAAATTGTTAATAAATTTTAAATTAATTTAATTCGTCTTTATTTCTTTCGATGAAAAATGTATGTATATTTAAGTCAAACACTTGTACTTGATTTTAAATAAATATGTACATTTTCCAAACGAAAGAAATAAAGACGACTAAATTAATCAAACAAACAATTTCTTTTTTTCAGTGCAATTCTTTTTGGCTTTCTATATTTTTTTATTTTGCAAAACTGCACTTGGAGAAAAAAATAGTTACAATTAATAATTTAAGTGTAATTTATAGTTATTTCGGTGTTAATTAAATGTTTTCGATAGGACTATAAATATAATTATTATTACTAACATTATAGCAGTAATAGTAATATTATAATATTAACTATAAAAATGGAGCTCCTAACTATAATTATTTTACCGTGCAAATTAAACGCTGAGAAAAATACTAAGTAAATTTTAGTAAATAATATCACAATTAATAAATAAATATTTACTCCATAAAATGTGATAGTTAATCAAATTAATGGTTTTTATCAAATAAATATGTATCTTCATATTTAGCAAATATTATTCAGACAAATGATTTAGTAAAATTTAGTACATTTTTCCAGCATAGTCACAAATACCAAACACCTTTCTCTCGGTGTGATCCCAATTTGGATTTTGAACAGTGCAATTATTATCGATCTTTAGGTGAGCGAGAGAGAAAGGAAGCGCGATGAGATCGTGAATACGCGCGAAGTAAAATTGCGTTCGCGGGAGCGTCTCGTTTCTAAGTTTGGCGCGGTGGATGTGGCGTGCGACCCAACCGATGACCTTTCTGCATTCATTCCGGTCCCCGCGAGATCACGGCCACGACTCCTCCGCCTCGTTCTCTCTTCTCGCTGCTCTTTTCTTCGCATACCTCGTCGCCTCGTTACTTTCCTCTCGCTTTTCAAGACGTCGCGCTCGAGCGCGGCGGTCCGTCTTATGGGATAATCCGCGATCAGTTGAGACATTCGTTCGTACTTTACATTCTTGAATTTTAATACACGACCGAAATCTGTCGGAAAAATAGGAAAAGAGGAAACAAAAGGTAAGCCGTCGCTTTTAAATTCGCAAAAGAATGTACTTTCTAAACGTTTGCCGAGGAGTACCAGAGATATTTCATATGTCGAGATATACAAAAAGTGGGAAGAGACACAGACATAGAGGTTCGGAATTTGAAAAAGAATTCTGTATTGATATTCGTGTCGATAAAGAGAATTTGTGGAAAAGCAATGGTTTCCGAGATTGAAACGAAAATATGGTCCAGGAAAAGAAAAAGGGACGGCAGGAAAGCGGAAAAGGCGGGCGTAGGCAAAAGTGCATCTGAGTTTTCTGACCTGCCGGCCGTTCTAAGAGGACCCATAAAATTCCGGGATTTCTTTGTCCTGGATAGGATTGCAGGCTACACGTTCCACCAACGTCGCCCTTTATCCTTCATTTTTAATCCGCAGTACACCATCCACGCAGCATTTTGTTCTCTTTCGCAAGCCTCCTCTCTCTTTCTTTCTTTCTCCTCTCCCTGTTGGTTTCTTCCTCGTTATATAAGTCCAAGGACGAGCCACACTGCTAACGTGTTCTTCTCCCTCCATCTCATCGCTTCTCTCTCTCTCTCTCTCTCTCGTTCTTTTGCTCTCTCATTCTTGTCCTTCGCTCTCCCTTTCCTTCTCTCGCTCTTTCCTGCTTCCTCTCGTTCGTAACGCCATCCTTCTGCATCATGCATCGCATCAGACGACGCCTTATACGCTTGCTCCTGTTATTCTTCTAGCTTCCATACTCCTTGCCTCAGCGTTCAGCGTAGTTCAGGGTCTTCCAAAGCGAGCATCGCGATTTCCGAAGAGAGGGAGGATGATCTGGGAGAGAAAGAGAGAGAGAAAGAGCGCTAACACAGACGCGACGCGAAATCTCAAAGTGCAACAAGGTTTCTGCCGTTTTAAACCGCAGGCTATCCTAGACTTGTTAGCTATACAGGGTGTTCCAAGCACGTCTTAGCCATCTTTCACTTTCTCAAAGGCACGTACAATACTTCAGGTATAGAAGTCAGAACGAAGAAGATTAATCACTTCTCAAGCATTGCGTTTTTCAACGAATCGGTGCAAGCCCGAAGCTGCTTTTGTCTGTCTTTGGAATTTGTTCTTTCTTTTTTTTTCTTTTCTTTTTTTTGGGTTCACTAACGTTTACGTTTTATGTTCGACGAACGGTCAATTTACCGACCGGACATTTGCTGTCATGTATTAAACTGTAGATTCTGTAGACACACACAAAAAAATGCATATTATACGCAAGTAATAATTGTTTCAAAAGTTTGTATATCCGCAAATCTATCGTTTATTAAAAAAAAAGCATCAAATTTATTCAAATATTCTGAATCCTATAAATTTAATATTTCAATTAAGATTATTAAATATAAAACAAATTCGATTTACTCTTTATATTTTATATGAAGTCCCATCTTCGATTAATTTTATAATATCCTTCAAAAGAAAATAAATTCTTGTGTTGAGTATATAATGAATTTTTTTAAATTTGTAATAAGTATATTTTAAGATTATTATCACAAAATATTCCTTGTTAAAGATAACCGTTATTTAAAAGAAAAAAAGTGTCGAATAACTTTTCTTAGCAATAGAATAATATTTTATAGCTTTGCTATCAGCAATGCGTAATCACAAAAGAGACTTATCAAAGAAATAACTAATTATAAAAAAAAAGAGGAAAATACAGTTATGATATAATCCGGAAGGCGTTTCCACTATTCGCTATTTTTATTTCCCGCGAGCATCATCGGTAAGATCGCGAGGATAGAAAAATATTCAGTAAACTGTCGGCCGTCGTTAGTCGTCATTAAGGCGGGAGTTCTCAGGTGCGGTATGTCATTTCTCAGAAGCGGCGTGCATCGTATCTAATTGCAAATGCACCGTCGTTAGTATCGAAACGCAGGACGAGACGTTTCTTCCTCACTTTTTTTTCCTTCTCGTTCGCACACGCTTAGATTTCGCGCCAATTAACGAGATAGAATTTCACGAGCGTGGGCACAGGACATACATATTCGCTATTTAGATATTCGACCTGCGGTATCGCACGCAGCCAGGATGTCCTGCAGTTAGAAGCGTTGCCGGTTTTCCTGACTGGGAGGAGTGAGAAGAACGGAGAGGAATCTCAGACGTGGGCGAGAAATTTTGACGCGACTTGTTTACTTTGTGCAATGCGACGCCGAATAATCGTGGAGTAACGAAATTGTATGTCGAAAGTGAAAACGTTCCATTCCGTAGAAGACGTCGCACTTCAAACAGGCAGATACAATGTCGCTGCTTTTCTTGCGTCTCTTGTTTCAAATCGGACGACAATACAAATATCCCTTAGTAAATACGATCGGTCCTTCCTCTGCGTTTTTTTTTTTCTTTGAAATACTAGAAGCACCTGCCTAAATAATGGTCTCTATCTTTTCCTTTTTTTACACACAATTTTTTAAATATTTTCTAAAGATGTTAACCACAATCTATGATATGTTAACCAGGATCTAAGATTACCAATTATGGTAATCTTATCCATTGTAAATATTTTCTTCAATAACGTTGTGAAAAATTTATAATAAATGTTTTTTGCAGCCTTACATAATTTTAATTACGTAATTTTATTCTTGGATTTGGACCTTCAAAAATCATTTAATTATGTTAACTTTGAGCAAAATTAACAATATTAATTTTGAAAGGGCGAGAGTTTATTTTAAATTCTTGCAACTTTTTCTTGAGTGGAGTTATTAAAATTCATTATTTCAATGTATCTTTGTTTCAGAATATGATATTATTTTAGTATCACTATAATAGATTTCTTATTTAATATTTTTTATACTTGTAAGACTCGGTTTTTCTAGTTAACTTATGATTAGATTTAAACTGACGATAATGTAAAAATTATAATTTTCTAGGATTAATCACTAAACTGATGATTTATGTAGTGATAACTAACTCTAGAAGTTATAAATTAATTTAAGCTAGGGAAACACAATTTTTACATCAGGTTAAGTCTAAGCCATAAATTACTTGAAAATGAAAAATTGGAAAAATTTAAAAATAATAAAAATGATAAAAATTAAAGATATTGCATATAATAAAGAATCGAAAACTCATCATAAATTATTCTTTTTGGCTGAATTTTTGGACCAGAGAAAAGAAGAGGAAGAAAGATGAACTGATGCAAAAGTTCAGCCAAAAAGAACAGGCTTCTTATGTAATAAAAGATATTCATATTATTCATATTATTCAGTTTATTACAGTGCGATTTTTTTCTCGTCAATGAGAGAGAGAGAGAGAGAGAGACGACTCGATTTTTTAACGATTGAGTGGACATTCGGCACGACAAAGTGACATTCGATTATAGTGGACACGCGTGCGATTGACAACTATATAGACGCACGCTTCTAGACGCGTGTTATACATGCATATACACACTCGCGATGGAACGAGTTTATTGATCGTTGCAGCACGCAATCTGGGAGGAGCGCATAGCGCTGCGCTGCGCGCCGTGCTCGTGCAGAGCACGCAATTATGCAATCGCGTTATGCAATTGCTGCACCGCGCATTGTTGCCGGTTTCTCATGGCGAGTGCAGAATGCGCCTGGTCGACCCAGTGACATTGGCGTTGCTCACCGCGGAAACAGGACACACCTACTCCATATAGCGTAAGCCATGTACCACGAACGAAGGCCGCGACGCTATTTGTTCACGCATCGTTAAGCCTCTGCGGTTTTTCTTTCCGCGTGCGAATCGCGCTTCGATCTGCCTCCGTCGAGCTCCCCGATATCGATTACCTATTTATGGAAATTGATAACGATACGCATAATTGACATATTTGCAAGCTACGTTCCGTTTGACGTAGCAAAAAAAAAAAGGAGTTCGACTGTTACTTATTTAGCACGCAGAGAGTTACATTTGCGATTCGCGTCATTGACGGGTTTTTTTATTTTATAGGTTTGTCGGTCGACCTGTTGAAAAAGAGCACCTTTTATACGCGCTCGCGTTTAATAGCCATTGTAAATTACGTCCCTGACACAGTGACATACTACGACTAACGATAAGTAGCTGATAAGTGAGTGACAAAGGGAAAATTAATTTCCTATCGATAAACAAAATAGATTGCATTTTATTCAGTTAATTTAGAGGACCTTGTTGAAGTGTGGTTCGAAGTTCTGATGCCCTCACTTGAAACTGCGTATCGTGCAATTCATTATGTTGGATACAATGGAGAAAATAACTTATGCAAACGAAATGTATAATTTCTTTCAATGTTAAACGGCACGTGTGACGAGTATTCGGCGATCGGTAAAGCGTGTATTTACTGTAATAATTTTCGCTATGAAGTGGAATCAAATTTTGTAAGTGGATATTTCCATCGTTGCGAGTACTCGAAATCAAATTACTTACAATCAATTATCACTTTACGCACGAACGAGTGATTATTTGAAAAATAGGTTGTTAGTGACGTTTTTGTTCCCATCATTTGCCATTTGTCAGTCGATTATTGCAATGGCATTAACGACGCTGTGCGGCATCGTACAAAGTAATATGTCATATAATCATCTATAAATATTTCATGCAAGTAATAATTATACTATATTATATTGTAAATTATCTGAATAATTTAGCGTCATTATCAGAGCAATCAGCCTAAGCAACTTGATGAGTTTTCGAATTACGAGACTGACTACACGAGACA
>Ga0157364_1000273_pt1 | contig 30729 bp, 18 predicted proteins | sample AttsexASBM2_FD_111476 | JGI IMG/M metagenome (GOLD analysis project Ga0157364, IMG submission 111476) | Fungus gardens microbial communities from leaf cutter ant in Ribeirão Preto, State of São Paulo, Brazil - Atta sexdens ASBM2 | ecosystem: Host-associated > Fungi > Mycelium > Unclassified ...
AGCCTTTGTTGCAGTGAAGGAAAATTTGGCTTATTAGAGGTCCGGTCGGCTCTCTCACTCATCTCTCTCTATGAAAGAGTCTATACAAGGGAAAAAGTCCTTAAATGCACATTACGAAAAATGGAAAGCAAGAGAAGAGGGCAAGCAGTACGTACCCTATTCACATATGATGGTTGGTGTCTATTCGTTGTGAAAGACTAGTGATGGATTTCTACAACTAAGAAAGCAGCTTACAGCCAAGAAAAAGCAACCTCCATCCGGATGAGCCGGGGTGAAATCACTCGATGCCTTCATTGAAGTACTTCCTTAGGAGAGGATGGCCTATTGCCTATTGGAGGAAGCAAGAAAAGGTATTCAGCAAGAAGTGGAAGAGATCCTGCTGTTAACGAGGAAATTCATTGGCGAGACCATCACACCTTTTTTTTACAGTCAATTCAATAAAAGAAGTGTACTACGAAAGAGGAGTTCTTTGACTCGCGGTTGATCTTTAGAAGATTAGGCACAAGTCTGAGGCCAGAAAGGATAAGGATAAATCAATGCAATTGAAGCAAGTAATGGAAGCCCCATTTCCCCAGAAGCAAGGTGGTTATTCTTATTAGTGGAACTCGGACTCTTTATCCTCAATCGAAGGATCAGAAGGCACTCTACTAAACACGGATTGACTCTCTTGCCCAAGCAAGCATTGCCGCCCACGACTCGGTTAACTACTTGGGTTCTTCCTTACCTTTTACCTGCAGCAAAGGGGTCTTAGGTCTATTGCTTGACGGGAGTAGTAGAGATTAGGGGAAAGCTCTTTCTTTTCTGATCGAAAGAAATTTTTTTGACTCGCTATCGCTATAAAGGTTACAACCGGCGGCATTCAAAAGGAAGGTTATTACATAAGTGATTAGAGCGATGCCCCTTGCTTTGCAAAGAGTTGAGTTCTTCCTCTTGAGCGCAGGATAGCCACTGACTCTTCCGATTAATTAAGATATAGGACAAGCCAGAGCCAAAGCCAACGCGTCAAAGTCAAGTCAGCCTCAGCTAATCACTAGCTTCTGAAAGAATAATATCGTCAAGTCGGAGAGGAAGAAAGGAAGAAGAATGCCATCATAGAGGGATCAGCATGTAAACTTGAAGGGCTAGGGAACTCCTTTAGCTCCAGAATTCTTTAGAATGAGAGTTAGGGTCGATCGGGGGAGCCTTACCTCTTAGATGACCCAAGCAAGTCAGTAAGCTATTGGATTTTTATTGGATGGATCCCCAGTCCCTGCTAACTGTAGTTACTGAAGGTCGAGTAGTAGACGGGCGAGGCCCACTGTTATAATCGGGAGGGATATGTCCCTTGCTGCAAGTCATCTGGTGGTGAATCATCTTGACTATCCATTTTATATCCGTCACCATCTATTCTAGCTGATGCTGATACCTTGACTTATCTTTCCACCCTACCCTCCGCCTTTGCGCGCATTTGGTGCGCTATTGAAGAAAAGAACATTTCTATCTAATAATATTGTAGATAATCACAGAACGCTTCGCATTGGCTAGCTTGCTTGGCCGCACACATATAGATTCAAATAGCCCATGCAAGTCGATTCCGTGGGTTGGATTACTTCTTTTTGCGATGATTCCAAAATGTCAAGCTTCACAAGGAAATATCGTATAATGACGATAAACGACCAAGTCATCACATCCAACTACCGATCTCTTTCTATGAGCTATGAGTGAAATCCATTCGGATTTATGCTTCTATAGTCCGATCAATTGAACGGTGATTAATCCACTAGATAAGGGAAAGACTGATGATACTACCGATACCTGGCTGGTATCGAGCAAGTAATACCGAGCCTTTTCTTCGCAGTCTTGCTTGCTGGCTTGTTCTACTCTAGAAACATAAACCTAATTAATGGTTAAAATCAACCGCCGTAGAGTGAGTAACGGGTGGAAGGACTGTCGATAGCAGGTAGGATATGGATGGTAGTTGGGATCCCAGGTAGGAGAGCCAGCCAGTTAGATCTGATTGGAGAGGCAGAAGAAAGAAGGAACTCCGATAAAGTAAAATTTACGGTATTCCCAGGTTCGGTTTACCTGGGGTGAGGTTGAGCGAGGGTAGCATGTAAACAAAGAGGAATTGCTATCCTGACAGCAGAAACTACAGATCTTCGAACATTGGCAACCCAGCTTAAAGTAAGCGAGGGACAAAGGGTATCCATTATAATATAGTAAGACATCACGATTAGCGATTAGCCTTGTCTCAGCTTTTACTCTTGATGGTTTCATGCTCACAAGAAGAGGAAGAGGAGAGGTGACATAAGACCCAGCTCCCATTGAAAGAAAAGGAATAAGGGTCCGAAGGAGATCAAAGCTCCTGCCGAATATTGATGAAACACAAGACGATCTGGTACATCGAAACTGTTCGTAATAGGCCGAAGAATGGTGCATTAGATCCGGTAGCTCGCAGAGGGAATTAGATCCAGTAAAGGCCAGCCCTTAGGTTAGGCTTAGGTACAACCTTACCGGTGCTTTCTTCGTGAATTTATCTTTCTATTTGATTTACAGAAGTTTATGCCCTTACTCGCCTAGAAGGAAGAAGTCCGGAGAGCGAAGGAACGAGTCCCGGGATTAAGGGAGTTCAGCCCGGGGCAAGAATCAACCAAACCTTATTCTTGTCCATGGAGTTTATATCCTCCTTAATTTCATCATACCACCTCGAGGAATAAAAACCACCTATGCTTTGTGAAAACGTGACTGGATCATCTACAAGTGTACCGTCCTCATGCAGATACACAACGTAATCATAAGAAATGGCAGGTCTCCTCTCTTTTTTTGATCTCCCCAATGCCACTTGACCTCCCACAGGTGGTGCCTGATGTGGGGCATCAACGGCTGGAAAAGGTTCCTGCTGGGGTTTTCCCTGTCCCTGTACCACAGGCTGAGTTTCCACAGCGCTTGGCTGTTCCACTGGATATGGAAAGGTCAGTCCGCTAGAAACAGTCGGAGGTGGTTCCACCGGTTCTGGTAACTCCTCAAAGACAATGTATCGAGGTTCTAACACCCCACTGAGTTTTTCGTCTTCAAAAAATCTTGCTGACTTGGTCTCAGCAATCCTGATCGGGAACGATGGACAATCAAACTTATATCCCTTATATCTCTCGGAGTATCCGATGAAGTATCCACTAAGGGTCCTAGGGTCCAACTTCTTCTCTTGTGGGTATACACCCACCCTGGCCTCTGCCTGACAACCCCAAGTATGGAAATGCGCTAAACTTGCTTTCTTTCTTGTCCATATAAAAAAGGGTGTTTTAGGAACTGCCTTCGAAGGAACGGAAGCCAGTTTAGTATGTACATAGCAGTCTTTCTTTAAGGCTTCCCTCCAGGGAAAGGGAGGAAATTGTGAATTTCTCACCATATGTCAATGAGAGTGAGATTCCTCCTATCAGCAACGCCATTCTGGCTAGCCATATCCGGAATAGAATATTGCGCCACTATGCCACATCCTTCGAGGAATCTCGCAAAGAGCCCAGGCATTCTGCCTGCCTCAGTGTGCCTGCCAAAGTACTCGTCACCCCGATCAGACCTGACCACTTTGATCCTTTGTATCTAAAAAAGGGTTTCTACCTCTGCCTTGAAGACTTTAAAGGAAGTTAATGTTTCTGATTTATCATGAGGCAGGTAGACATCACCATACCTAGAGTGGTCATCTGTAAATGTGAAAAATAACTTTTCTCGACCTATACAAGGCGGAAACGGATCACAGACATCTGTATGGATCAGTTCCCATGTCTGTATACTCTTTGTGGCTACTTTCCAGTATGGTCTGCTTTCCCTTGATGCAGTTCAAACAGCACACTCAAAAGTCACAGTGAAATCAAGAGTATTTTGTACTCCTTCTTCCACTACCCTCCGGATTTTCCTCTTGGAGATGTGCCCCAACCTCCTGTGCAAGGGCATGGATGAATTTTTCTTACCCCGTTCCAACATGAACATGACCATAAGGGGCATCACCATGCAGAGTAATAAGGGACTGTTGAAAGGAATAATAGAACTTCAAACGATATAAACCATCCAATAAAAGCCCAGAACCAACTATCTGGGACTCAAATGGTCAAAGTGAAGCCACCAAAAAAAATAAAGAAAAATAAAGAAACTTTTCAAACACCAGGGCATAGTGATTACCCTCCTTCACTCCTTAAAAAACCGAAGCTTTTAATTTTCTCTCGTGCAATCCTTTATTATGGTTGCAAAGCGTAACGAAAGAACAAGAAGGTTGACCGTGATGGTCGTAGCTCTATCAAGTAGGTACGCCAAACACTCATAGACCGGTATCGTCGTATAATAATAAAAAAGGTGGAATCCATGACGATCTTGGGCATCGATCGCCAAACCAAAGAAGGGTGTTCTCGTCGCCTATGCTTAACACGGCTCCCCTGATAGTAGCAGACATTTCTTTTGTGCCCCACTTTCGTCATTCTCCTACTCTCTATTGCTGCGAATCGAGAATTGGCCTCTGTTCCAATTATATGTTAAAAATGCCTTTCTGAACAGGGACCTACAGGAAAAAGTTTACATGAGTCCTCCACCTGGTTGTGGTAAGGGGGAGAAGAACAAGGTTTGCAGCCTTTGAAAACTTTATATGGGTTCCAGCAGTTTTCCCCGGTCTGGTCGGAAATTTTCTTTGCAATAGCAAGAGGGGATGACATTACTGAGATAAGATCGAAGCTGCTATACGCCCTATATGCGTAGACATCGACTCAATTACATCGAGCCTTAAGAGATCGAAATCACTACTGATTTAGGTACATTCTGGCAAGAAGTTCAAGACGAACCCTCTCTACCTCTCCTACCGGACACCCTTTAGGCTCGATTCGATGCCAAAGGAGGGCCCTTTATAGCGGTTTGGTACCGGTTCGGCTCGGGAAAAGGGATCCGTTGTTTCAGACGAGACCTCCTTCAGGGCAGATGAAGCAGCTCTTGCTTTAGGACCTCTTTCATACCTAGAAGATTTTGAAATCTCAAGGTTCTTTCTTCCACGATATAGCCCCCACTGCGGAATATTCCTTGAATCAGGACATTTCCGGGCATTCTAAAAAGAGTTTTGGGCCTATCATAGGTCAGAGGAGGGGACTAGGTTTCTTTTTCTTTCCTTTTGATGGTTGCTAAAGCGCGCTTTAAGATCCGTTGGCATCCGCTTTCGAGCCGGAGAGCATCAGATTCTGGGCATCTTCCTGCTACTAAACTATCCCTTACTCGTACAAAAACTATGGCAGTTCCTTTAGCAGCTGGTGACAAGGCTAATAGAATAGTTGGACAAAGAGCCTCTTCTTCTTCTTTCACAAAGAACCTATCTGCTCTTCCAGGTCCTATCGAACCAGCCAACTCCCTCTAACTCTCTCGCTCCAAGTATTACACTCGTACCCTATCGGTGGAGCATTCCTCCTCTATGGAAGACACCCCACTCACCTCTACTTACCAGACTCTATTCCTTTCTCACGTCAAGAATTAGGGAAGTGCTTTTTCTACGATTCGCTTGCCGGGCAAAACTCTTCTCTTCGCTATCCGAAATAGCTGAACTTCTAGCCATCCTGAGCTCTCACCTTCCCTTCCAAGCAAGCAGAGCTCAAGAGTTAGGCTCCTGCCGAAGCTCGTCATAAACTGACGAGTGGAATGTGCTACCTCGGTTTTTATCTTCGCAGCGTGTGGCCAAAAGCCTCTCCAACACCTATTAATATTAAGCGACATCCTCTAGCCAGACGCTTCTGTAGCTTGAGCAGGAAACGAAGGTAATACCAGGCTTCGGGAGGGGGCCCGAGCGTTACTAAGACTTTCTTCTCTTCACTTGCTGCCCTTTTACTAATACTAATAAGGGACATTAAAAAAAAGGAAACCACCAAAGCTGACTGAACCAAACCTACCTCAACTGATTGAACTCAAGCAATCGCAGCTACTTTCTCTTCCACTGCCTTCCCACGGACTTACTAAACCACCAACAACAGAAAGAGCTTTTGCCGAGAAGAAAGAAAGAAGAAAGAATAGACAGCTGTTAGAGTAGCGGTCGATCGGAATAGGACTAGCTTTCTTTACAGAACAGATTCAAGTGTCATCCTCCAGGATTTAGCTGTTGAAGGAATAGAACAGCTCTTGTTCACGACTCTGCTGCCATTGAATCTGTTGAGTTTGCTCCTCTCGTAGATAAGAGAAAGGCAGCTTAAAGGAAAGCAGTTGTATAGGGTATTTCCGGCTTTCTGTACTAAATTTGCGTATTACCTGTTGCCTTCCCGGAGCGAGAGTTCTGGATATTGCCATTGTAGAAGTAGGCATAGGTCCATCATAGAATGTGCTTCCTTCCTTGGACTTTATCTTTCGAAAGGGGTTCTACGGGCTGTACCATTATCAAGTAGCATGAGAAGGAGTCTCTCACAAGCCAGTCTATTAGTTCCCCGTGATAAAACCTTGAAAGAAGTGCTTTTATGTGTGTCTGGAAGGGAAAAAGCAGAAGTATTTGCAGTTACTTTAGATCTTGGTCCAGGCCAGTTTCCTGATAGCCCCTTTCATTTCTAATTCCTTGGATAGCGATCCTAAAATTCAATTCGATGCTTCCTGCTTTAAAGTGCTCATTGAGCTGCAGTAAAGAGGAAATTTCGATATCAAAACGGAACTAAAAAACTAGCTTTGTGCTACCAAGGTGGAAATCTCAGTTGACTGGATATAGTGATTCAGAAGGGTCTGCTGATAGGGATGAACGAAAAGCCACTTCTGGCTACACCTTCATACTTGGCGGGGGAGCCATTACGTGGTGTAGTAAGAATAAGAAAGAAGGAAATCCTTATCCATGATGGAATCAGAGTTTGTAGCCTGCTCAGTTGCAGTGATGGAGGCTATATGGTTAAGGAGATTCTTGCAAAGTTTGGACATTCCGGGACATATAGATAAAGCCGTTGTGATCTATTGTGATAACACGGCTGCAATAGCTTATGCAAAGGATCTCAAGTTCCGTGGTAGAAAAAAAAAACTTACATGGACACCCGACTTCACTTCATTTGGTTATGAAGTATATCTCCACCTATGAAATGGTTGCTGACCTTTTGACCAAACTCATTTCTAGAGATGCGTTATGTAATTCTGAACATTGTCAAACTGGTGTGCGTTTAAAGTAAGGGTTTCAAAAGGGGTGAGACCACTTACCTGGCTGCCATGGTCGAGCTGGATAAGGGACAAGACACCATTGGTGAGGTACCTACAGAGATTGGGGCTGTCCTTGAGGAATATAAGGATGTAATGCCCTCGGAGTTGTTCAAGAAGCCACCACCTAGGAGGGAGGTGGATCACAAGATTGAGTCGGAGCCTGGTGCTAGGCTCCCTGCTATGGCGCCTTAGCGAATGGCTTCACCCGAGCTGGAGGAATTAATTAAGGTTTTTTATTGAAGGAGTTGTTGGATGCGGACTATATCCTTCCCTACAAGGCCCCCTATGGTGTGTGCTATTTTAGAAAAAGCATGATGGTTCCTTCGCCTATGCATAGACTACAGGGCTTTGAACAAGGTCACAATCAAGAACAAGTACCCAATCCCTTGATTGCTTACTTGTTCGATCAGTTGGGGGACGCAAGGTACTTTTCAAAGTTTTTTCTACGTGCGGGCCTATTATCAGGTGCGCATAGCGTAAGGGGATAAGGAGAAGACCACTTGTGTGACTCGCTATGGGACGTTTGAGTTCCTTGTCATGCCCTTCAGCCTCACCAACGCCCCAGCCCCTTTTTGTACGCTAATGAACAAGTTCTTCCACCCTTACTTGGACCAGTTTGTGGTAGTCTACTTGGATGACATTGTGGTCTATAGCAAGACCATGGAGGAACATTGCACACTTGAGGTATAAAATTCCAGGTGTTAAGGAAAAATGAGCTATATGTGAAGCATGAGAAGTGCTCGTTTGCCCAACAGAATTTGGAAAACTTGGGGCACAAGATCAGTGGAGGGACCCTACGCATGGATGTCTTTCCGACAAAGAAAGATATTTGAATATAAAGCTCCGACATCGTATTCGCCTTTTGGCTAACCAGAGTCAAAATCGGAATAAGGAAGCAGCTCAATGCACTATCCAGATCTCGAATAATTGGTTTACAAGACGCTCTTAGGGGGTCTTGTCTTCTAAAAAGCTAAATCGGTTTAGCCTAGGAGACGTGAAAGCTTGAAAATAACTCCCTTAAGAGCTAAGAGCGGCTGATTCTGTAAGAGCTTCTTCTTCTCTGATTCAACAAAGCGTATTCCTCACTTCAAGCTTTTAAGCTGCCAATCAGGCAGCAAAGACCTAGACCTCTTGCCTTCGCCCCTTTCATCCCTTCGCTTCGCTCCTTGCTAACACCTGCTTCTCTTCTTCCTGAAAACATCTGCAGAGCATATTCTCGTCATCCCATCTCAGAAGAAGAAGGCGAGTCTCCTCCCACGGGAACATCTTTACTATGAAAAACAGAGAGCGCTACGCACCGGTACTGAGCATTGAATGATTTGATTCTCACCCTCAGGGCACGACTTTAGTGATGGGGAAGACTAACTACGGAATTTCCCTTTTCTTTCAATGCAATGGCAGCTAGTTTACTAGTTCAATCGTAGCTTTCTAGTTAAAGAGCCTTGTTTAAAGCCTTTCGCCAGCTACCTCTTAGCAACGAGATGTGTGATTGGCTATGTTCTGCCTTTCCTTTATTAGGATTTCTACCCTCGGGTTTCTTCCCTCACTTGAGAGCTAATGGCAGGGGAATATTATCACAATTCTTTCATAACATCTGTTAGCAATCAATCATTATCCATCAATCAGTATAAGTTCTTACTCTTTATCTATGGTATGGTACGGGATGGGAATTGGATAATATGCATTTGGTTCTGGCCGTTCCCCTTTAATTGTCTAGGCCCTTCATCTAATCATTTCGAATCGAAGGCTTTTCGTGGCATATTCCGAAACGAAAGAAAAAGGGAGAGATCCTCTAGCTTTAGTGAAGGGACACCTTCGCTCTCCGTAAGGAAGAGATAAGAGTTGTCTCTCGGATCGTTCACGCCCCCTCCCAGGGGTCGTTTCACTAGAGCTAAAGGATTGGGATTTAGTTCTAGAAGTTCGATGAAAGGAAGAGAAAATAGAATCTATATCTATATCTCGTCCCCTACACCCTGGCGCCCCCTTTAGAGTAAAACCAATGTCTGTCTCTAGTACACATGCTAGAGGGATACAAAGGTAGGGTGTTCTACTTAGACTGGGTAGTGGCACCTAAGCAATTAGCCTTAGGAAAAACCCAAGGGATAGACAGACGTATGTATCCCCTTCCCTCCCTTGTTAAGTGTACATACGTCCTTTTTCTAGCCTATGCCGTTCTCCAGCTGTATGTTATCGGCAAAGGTGCCCGAAAACCTCTCATAGCTGGTGTGAGAAGTCTAAGTCAGACATTATCTACTGATGGTCCAGGGTAACGACACCCGACCTGAAAGAAGGAGAACAAACCAGACCTGAAAGAAGCGAAGGGAACTAACCTGACCTTCTATCAGCGAAGGGAAAAGCCCAAGGTTGATCTCTTGACCGGTCGGGAGGAGGAACGCCATGCCTCACAAACAGTGGGTTAAAAAGTCTTTAAAAGAGCTAGCAATGAAAGACGAACACAGATGGGAACTAGTGCGATTTTGGAATGAGTTCTACGAAGCTGTAGCGCCCGAGGTTGATGCCGATTATGGGCTTCATCAGCCGGGGAAAGAATCAGTTCGATCAGATCATTATATAAGGAAGAAGTCTTCGATCGTTTGATAAAGAGTCAAGCTCACTTCCCATTAAGTAATGATGAATTACAAGCGCTCCAAATGGAGATTGAAGACCTGACTATAAGGTTCGATGAGGAATCAGTGTTTAAGTCAGCTTCAAACATAATAAAAATCTTAATCAGGAAAGATGGCAATAGTGCCAAGGACTTTCTCAGGGGCTGGTATCTCGATGAGGAGGATATGGAATTGCTTTCAGAGTTCGGTCAATATACGATTGAGGCATTAATAGTCCATGTACTATGCATGGTTTTTAACTCACTTGAATCTAGCCCAATAATTCGTGTTGCTTCTTTGGTTGAACGACTAGAGTCAAGTGTCAGGATACAAGCATCATTATTGAAATGTCGCAGGTGTAAAATGCCGTTTTCTACGACTAGAAAAGATCTTCAAGATCAGACGCCTGGTAAGTTTAGAACTACTAAAATAGAGAGGACAGGTCAAACGAACTTCTTCGTTTCCTAGTATCCGATCTGTCATTGTAGAGGGACGCTGCAAAGGAGTCGACCTCTCTTATTGGAGTCGTTGATCGCTCCTCCCGTTGAATTGAAGCCTCGGGCTTCGCCTCTTCGTTCCACTGCGTTGAACTTCGGTATTTTACCTTGGGATGGGAGTTCAAACTCCCTTTGACCGATGTTCCCTTTCTTGTCTTTTAGTCACTTGATCGACCAAGGGATTATGGCACTCCCTTTGTCAAGGTCCTTGGGTTTAGCCCCAAAGAAAGGAGCAACAAGTCCACAGGTCCACAGGACGCTTAGCTCTCCGTCTCGGCCTTGCCTTCTTTTTCATGGTTTTGAGAGTTGAACTCCGAGCCTCTTTCTTTCCTACTTTCTTTTTCGGTCGGGCCTTCCAACCCTCAGGGTACAAGCGGAGGGAGCGAGCGACAGAGGAAAGGAGGGACCAAAAGAGCTGGTCAACGACACGTCTACCGGTTTTCAAGTCCTTTACTTCCAAGCCTGAGTTGCATTAAATCTGGTGTGTTCCATCCTATTTGTATATGCCTTATGGTACTTATGGACTTGGCGAAATAAGAGCATCTTTGATCCCGTTGGCCGAGCAATTCTCATTCCTGTACTTCAAAGCTAGAGCGCTTCTTTCGATTGAAAGGATTCCTTTTTTTTTATTACCAAAGAAAAGAGGGTAGGGACCAATGATGAGTGGGACAGTAGCGAGCGGGCAGCAGGCTAACTACAATCTTAATCACGCCTACAACACTTCCTTTTTAGATCGTGAACTCTGGCGAGGACAATTTTCCGTGTTAATTTCAAATTTAAGGAGATTTATATCGAATCACTCGTTCGAGAAAAGAGGGTTTTATCACCTTCGGTGCCTCGACGTACTGATGCGAACATATGGGGTTGAACCAGGCGGTAAATGGGACAGGGCTTCTTCCGGGCGTAAGATAAGGTTCTCTGAGACCTCACTTCCTAGCCGAATAAACCTCACCGAGCGGAGAAGTCATGAAGAAGTTAAGCATTAGGCCAATAAGCCTAGTCCTGCTTGTACACCTGGTCTTCCATTTTCGTATGATCTCTTTCTTTCTCCAACAACTACTGTACTCTATTATACTACAATTGTTGCCTCGCTTCGTGCGGTTCAACCAGAATTCACATCTTTCTTATCAGACCGCTTAAGATCCGTTAGGGCGCCACCCCCCCGTCACTTGCAGTGGTTAGCTGCACGATCGGAATGGAGTCTATTCTATGCTTACAAGCGAATAATCCCCTTCGGGGAGGCTTAGATTGCTCACAGGATCAAAGCACTTTCTTTATCAAAATAAAATCAAAAGACACTTTCTCGCTTCTTGCTTTAGTTTGATTGTAATTGTAGCTTTAGCGCCTTACTACTTACTAATAGAAATAGAATAAAAAAAGGGAAGGGCACTGACGCCTGATCTTGATCTTGATCTTAGGAATTGAATCTACAACTCTCTTTAATGAGCAAGACTCTATCCAGATCTAAAGAATCCGCCAAAGAGCCTTCTTAAAATTCCTTGACTTCGGATAGTTTATATTATTAAGTTAAGCAGGATAGGAAAGAACCTATCAGCCTGAACATGAGGTCTACCGGTGCATCGAAGAATTTCGTTTCGAGAAGGCTAGCAGCTCGCACATGGCTACACTCTAACTGCTCTCATAGCCTTCCTTTAGATCCCGTCTTTCTTTTAACCGCTTTCAGATTGAGCAGTAGCCTACTTTTTCTAGAAGGGTTACTTCCCAACAGGAAAATGGTAGCAAGCCAGTTCCTTTCTTTTCTTCTGTCAGATGTCAGAAATTCATTCCCGGCAATCAAGCCAGAGTTTGAAAGCAATCCGTTCGCCTCTTTTCAAGCAACTATTCAGCATTTACCTATGTGGTGGTCGGAGAAACAAGGGTGTGAGTCCAGCGAGAGGAGAATAGAAGTATGGACTGACGCTGAGGAAAAAGTATGACTGCATGGAAGACGAGGAGAGAACACTGACAAAAGAAGGAAACTCTCGAGGGATAGAATCAAAATAATAGAATCAGTGTATCATGCTTGGAGGACATCCTCATAGAACAAACTCAGAGACGATGACGAGGAACCTCTCACTTACTGGCTTGGGGAAAAACGAAAAGAAAGAAAAGAGACTTACATAAAGACGGAACGAAGGCAGAGACAAAAAATCTAGGGAGGACTGGTTATCGCCTGGTCTTCCATGCTAGGACTGGCCTTTGAACCAGCTTTCATCTAAACCCGGAAAATAGCTTGGCCTATTTTCGGCCAGCAGTCGAAGTCTTCTATGTAGGTTATAGTCTTGCAGGTGTAGTCCCCGACAACAATCAATCCTCTTTTAGTTTTAGGACGGAATTCCTCTGTCTTTCTCTCTCTCCCGTATGTGTTATGTCATCAGTCAGAGAAGGATCAGTCGGATAAGGGTTCTAGGTCTTTGAAGTCTTCGAAAGCGAGTTCATGTCTAACTGGCCCCTATGGGAAGCCCGGTACTTTACTTCTCTTTCCGGCTATCCCTATTCTTTCTGTCCTTCCTTCGGTTGTATCGAATGGTGATTCAGGTGCAGCACCATATCCCGTATCGGCTAAGGGGTAATTTCCTTGAAAAGAAGAATAAGGTGTGAGCGCGGGTATGCTGTTGCAGGTCTCGGACCATTGCTAGCCCTATCGTCTTAATCTGATGGAGATTCTATCCTTTCAGTGGTTGAAATTTATTATATAATAAGTGAAGCGAGGTTGACTTCTTTTTCCTTTGTACAGTGTGCTTCCTCCCCCGCATTAAGGCATGACTTTTCTTTATTGCTTATTTATTGTATTGGTCTAAACAGCCTCGGCCGTAGAAGATAGACCCATGCACAAAGCCTCTCTAAAACCCTAGATGCATCGAATACAAGCTGTTCGGGATTAACCTGATTGATTAATATGCCCGCAAGAAGGAACTGCAATCGAATATGCCTCTAGTCAATATACGAGATAAGCAAGGAATTGCACATTCACGCTACGACTCTAATGCTTTCGATCTCTCCATCAGAGAATAAATAGGCTGCTTACGGTGTTCTCGAATGTGCTGTTGCTATTGAATCTGGTCTTTCGGAATGCACTTGAACCTTGACTTGAGTGATCCTTCGCACTCGACTTTCAGTGCATATGGCCACTTTACTATTCATTTGCATAGAGAAAGATTGATATCAACCCTTATGGGATCAAAGTTATTTAAGAAAAACTGTTGATCAGAGGCAAAAACGAGTCATAATCAAAAGCTAAAAACCAAGTGTTGCCCGAGATTGGCTATTTCAGGACCCCCGTAAGAGGAATCGAAGGTAAAAAAATAACAGTATACACCGAAGATTATTCTACTCACATCACAGGCCGAAACAAAGGAAAAGTGTTTATGTGACGAATCGAATTTATGAAATAGAAAAAGCAAGCACCCAGGCTAGAGCTCAAACAAGAAGACAAGCTAATGACCACGGAGGTATGGATTAATCGGGCGACCTCTTCCTAACCACAATTAAAATGGTAGGAGAGATTTAGTATAAACTAATCATTACGGGCAGATCGGGTATGACTAAACCGAGCCATAGATTGATTTCTATCAAAAACGAGCGAGTGTACTCACTCTGCGAATCGGGTGCTTGTGGTGAATTGCCATCAAGCCAAAGGAACAATGGAGTAACGAAACGATTTGATAGAGACTGGTGAACAGTCTAGTCTACCTCCAATCGTTCTAAACCTCTTAGCAAATTCAGCTGCTCCCGAGTGAGAAATCAGGGATTTCTGATAACTTATATCAACCTGTAACTCACCCAATGCGGCTTCATATACCTTAGCTACACTTTCATCGGCGATGACAACGTCATCTCCTAATACTGCATAGTCAATAAAGCGTCGTCCTGGGTATATTTCTTCTGCACAATACCACACCAAAATATGATGGGAAAGTGCAAACAGCAAACAAAGGCAAAGATGACAGATAACCGAGCGGTTGACCTGCGACGAAGGATACTGTGGAATTTGTCCTTTTAACCTCGAAGAGGTTGCATGCCAATGCCGAATTAACGACAGAAGATGCGAACGAACGATCGAAGCGGTAAGCCATAATTTCGAAGAGAAGTAACAGTGGCCACCGGTCAGTGGCACTCTTCAAATCGAAACACACGTCCTTGCCAGTTAGATTAAGCAAAAGGGCTTCCTGTTGGCAAAGTACCATCTTGCGGTATTTGCCGCAAGACCTTCATTAACCATGTATGAACTGGTTGCAGAAGCCTTTGATTAATTTAATTACCAATGGCGAATATCCGTCTCTTTCCTCCCCCCTCCACAGACTGGCCTAGTCTAACAGTTATAGGTGGAACTCCCAATTGATCAGGAGTTGGAAACAATGGACCTATATGTTTTTCAAACTTATCTAAAGACCATCCACTGATTAATTTGTTATTGTTATAAAGTGGATATATAAGAAGGAAACAAGGCCCCTTGTGACCACTGCTCTCCAGCTGAGTGCACGAATTGGACATTTCTTGTCCAAGCTGCTATGCTATCTCATAATCATAAGGTAATGAAGTAAAATATGATTTATACTTCTTTACTCTATGATATTTCAGTTTCATTCGATTTACCCAAACTGAAAGAGTAAAAACTCGTTGATTTTCTTCATCAACGAACGGGAAAGTCATCCCATTACTGAACCGGCTAAAAGCCTCGAAAAACGGCCATTCAACAAAGATTTGATTTGACTGGAAAGACGTTAAACACGAACCGCCAATGCTGGAACCCCATAGCGGCACCCTTTGCCATTCATTCATGAACTGGCTTTCATCTAGTTCCAACGATTCCTACTTACTCTTATTTCACACTTTCTAGGAAATTCCATAACCCCACAGGAAGAAAGGACACTAAATCAAGATCTATTCTAATTGAAGGGGGCAACGGCACCCGAAGCTCATTGGGCTTTCAGAGGCATAACAGGAAAGAGCGGACCAGCTAACTTAACTGCAAAGAAAGCAGCCGGGAATATCTTCTTTTTTGCTGGATGTCGTGTTTGCGCACCAACAGGAGTCGGTCCTTGGTTGTTTCAGTCAATTCAGTTCGCGTAGTTCGTAGCCATCGTTCGAGGAAAGAACCTTTTATTACAATACAAGGATTCATTAACTGTAAATCTGGCAATTCCTACCAGGGTCGGAGCAGATTCCTTTGCTTTAGGGCAGGAATAGCGGGATGGTTAGGGGGCTTGTCTTTAAGCAGCTGGCTTCCACGTAGCTATAGCTGCAGAGGATAGTCTCTAAAAGCGACAACCGTCTCTTCTTATTATTTATTATTCTCCGAAAACCTAGGTTTTGGCAATCACTCTACTTGCAGAGAACCTAAGAACTACTAAAAAGCCTTTAGGCAGCAGAAATGGGAAATGCCGTCTTCCTTTACAATGACTTCTCCCTTTCCTCTTCACCATACGAAATTCTAGCTTATCCGGGATACCTTAAGTCAGCAGCTTCCTTTGAAGATAGGGCATTTACATAAACTCCGAAGCCGTACCCAGGGAGCTTACATCAGGAAATTAAATTAGATCCTTAGAACCGAAAGTAAAAGACTCGCTCCTACATCTCGAACTCTCAAAGGACGTTATTCTGATTGGCCCATTTCGTCCCAAAGAAACCTTCCCAGCTAGCCATCTCCTAGCTTTCAGGAGGATTGATGAACTGCCTGGGGAAACCATTCCTAAATTAAATAAAGAAATTTAATGATTACTACTCCCGTCCAAGCAAGGCAAGAAAAGAATTGGGCGGAAGGTCCCCTCCCTGGATACCAGGTACATGGCAACAAGGAAAGCGGCTAATTGGCTCCACCTCTGAAGGCGCACCGTCTTTGGTACCATGATTGTCGTTGTTGAAATACCGCTTAAAGCATTCGAGATGCAAAAAGAAGAGAAAATGGTTTGGCTTATCACATGCGAATTGAAGAAGCTTATTTCATTCATTTCCCTTACCAGCTTTAGTAGCATAGATAGGGCCTTCTAGGCATGAAATAGGGGAACTCCACCTCTCAGGTATCAGCCTCAGGTGTTGTCAGTGAGATAAAGATCCCGTTGTGGAAATTCCCAACTGGATTAATCTTTTGATTCGATGTAGCACAGGATGGAGTGAGGAATTCAATTGACAAGGCCGCCGACCGGAAAGGGAAAGAAGCTTAGCAAGGATCTATTTTAGCATTTCGGATCGGACCATCCGCTTAGTAGCCTTGAACCCCTTTCTATGAAAGAGGGGGCGACGGGGTAGAAGGTAGTGGGCATGTTCACTCGATCGAGAGAGACCAGAGGAGTATACTTTTAGCCCTACTTTGCATAAAGGAACTACACCTCGGCATTTAGGGTAGGCATTCCAAGGGGCGAAGAGAGAATAGCTTTACTTCGAGTTTCAGGTGCAGGAGAGGGGGTTACTACTCAACTAATAAGTGTATTAGTAAACTAGAATTTGTCCTTCACTAGTGACTGAAATGGTACCCGAGAAACAAGGAACTCCCATCTCACCCCTTTCTATCGAAAGGGGAGGGAAGCCTGTTGCCTGTTGTTACACGGGTTCAATTTTAGTCGATAGTAAGGGAACAATTTTCTTTATCGAAGATTTAGAGAGTAATAAGAAATTACAAGTCGATTTAACAATCTTTTTTACAAATCTTAATCTCATTTCTACTAATGCTCGAGCAAGACGATTCTAGGGATGATAAAAGGGAGAATGGCTAGAGTAGAGATGCTGCGGGCTAAGACTAATTCTGTTCACCAGTTGTAGGAAGGAAGTGACAATATGTGCTAAAAGGGGGCTTAACCGCTCTCGACTTCGTTTGATCTTCTGTCGGTTCCCGGAAGAAAGGAAAGCTTGATCCGTACTCAACAAGGGGGCTACAACGAGTTGAGATACCTCTCCAGAAGCATCGTGACTTCCACCGCTCGTTAGACCCTACAAATAGGAAAATTCCCCATCTGAACCATTTCCGGGAGTTCTTATCCTCAGACAAAAGGCGCTGCAGAGAATCCGGATGAATGACTTGTAGGAGCTTTGGAAGGTCATCAAGTAGCTAACGGTCGAGGGCAGAACTTAGGGTTAGAGCTCGAGGGTTATATCCAATGAATGAAGGGCACCGATGCCACCAATCCCCTTTCATCTTGGGGGCTACTCTATGCCTTCCCGGCTTGCTTTCTTGGCCCAGACTCTCTTTACTTGGCTCAGTCTCTTCGAAGATGCTCTAGGTAGAGGTTCGAAGAGTTGCGGCGAGTAACTGAATTTCATCAAGCCAGGAAAGAAGCTCGACAAAGACGGAGACGGGGACGGAGAGGAAAGCTTCTGAGAATATAGGTTTTGAGGCGGCATCAATACCAGAGAAGAGGGTTGGAATCCCCTCTTATGTAATTTCCCTCCTTCCGAGAATAACTATTTCGGTGGGGAAGACTCCTGCCTGGAGGCAGTAAGGTTTGTTTAGTTTTAGTTTAGGCTGCTAAAGCTTGTTCATACATGCTTGCCTCAACAGCCGTAGCTAAAGGCTTAACCCATTGTTGAGTACCCAGATTCTTCAACCCCGACCTCAAGAGAATCCGGGGAAAGCTCAATATCAAAAGAAGCTTAACCGGTAGCGGTAGGGAGAGAGAAGTTTTGGATATCTTCTTGAGTTTGGGGCTAAGGCCTGTAGCTATCGGAGTTTCACTCTTCTCTTCACCGGAATTGGAATCTCGACTTCAAGGAGAGGAAAGAAGAGACTATGAGCTCTTCCTATGACTACGAGCAGTAGCTTTAGCTGTGGCCAACACACGAGCAAGAGAATAGCCATTCTTTCCCACCTTCTGAACTAGACACCTTTCTGACATCAAGGCAACTCTAACTACCGGAAACAGCCGTTACATTAGCTCGATCGAGTTAGAGATGAAAAGGACCGCCCTTCAGCTATCAGAGTATCGGCCTCCCTTAAAGTAAAGAAATTGAATTGAGTCAGTGACCCCGCCCCCTCTTAGAGAGGAAGAGTTCCGTTGTGTCCAGTCATCGTCTATTCAAAACTCAAAGACCTTTACTTTACTATTTCGATATAAATATGAGGTAAACAGCTTCTTGAAGGCTTCTTTAACGCTGATTTAATATAATATAATTAATCTAATTAATATAATTCTTGAAAGCTTATTTAAGATATTTCATTTAATGATTTCACGCTTCTTTAACGCATCTTTCAGTCTTCTTTAAGTCTTCTTTCAGGTGTCGCTATTCTATTTCTACTTCCTTTATCTAACTTGAGAGCGAGGAAAAGAAGCGCTCAAAGCGGAACCGTTACGACAAGTTCGCTTAGGGTGTTGTTAGCGCAGGAGTACTACAATCGGCCTATATACTACCTTACCTGTTTCGAGTGTTGAAGCAACCGGTCCTTTGTTACTAATACTCCTTTTCTTACTCGAACGGATATAGCCTGTGTGCCGCGAGTGCTTCTTTTGGTTGGTGTTCAGTGATTGAAAGAGATGATCGGATCCTAGTTCGCTTACTAATCGCTTTCGGGACAATGGCATGAAGCTTTAGTGGCAACGAATCTCCGGATAGATGCAAGGAGCACTTTCTGGTGGATGTGATTCGGGTTTGGGTCGGTTAAAGCTTGAAAGGTAGCTTGCCTACTTGCTAGAGTAAGGAGCACAGAGTTACTCAGATAGGGCCCACGAGGCGAGTAATATCAGATGCAGTAAAACAAGCAACGGCATTAGAGATAATCTCGAAACTTTGGATAGAGTCCTATTTGAGAAGTTTCCGCAGCTTCCTTACGCGAGATACGGAATAGAAGAGAAAAAGAAAATGAATTTTTATTCTAAATGAATTTAATGACATCTTTCTTTCACAAGGACTAGTTGGTCAAATCACATGTCTTTTCAGAGGAGGAGGGAAAGGATAATTTGAATGCAGGACAATCTCTATAGATAGAGAAGGATTTTTTCAAATCACACCGGGAGCTAGAAAAATGGTAAATTCCTGTGTAAAAAAAGAACTGGAATTTTATGTAACCTTTAAAGAAAGGAAGAACCTGTTTACCTGCGAGGTAGGAAAGAAGAAAACCAATCGATAGCCGCGGAGATAAAGTGCTTTGCACAGGCATAGGGAGATACAGTTATATTAGTAAGAAAGGAATACCCGGATGGATATCTCAAGTTCCCCTTCCCCTTTTGTAAGGAGGGAATCTGAAAAAAGAAATAGAATTCCCGTAGAGGAGAAAGAACAAGAAAGAGAGAGCAGTGTCCTGTAACAACAAGATAAGAGGTTTAAACCTGCTGGAACTAAGAGCTTTGCCCGGGCAGCTTCAATTAAGCCTATAGAGGCTCGCTGCTTTTCCGCCGTTGCTTGCGATAAGTTTAGCAGTGTGTGTTCTTTTTTTAGGTTTAGGGGGGAAAGCAAAATCTTTTCTCTTGTTTTGTGGGCATACGTTCCTATCCTAAGCCAGCTGTTTACCCGGCAAAGTCAGCTAATCACATATATAAGTTACCCGGCTTAGCGCTTGGTAGGTCTGGAACAGAGGCCGAAGCCTGTCTTGTCTTCAATGCAACTCCTTTTCCAGAGGCAAGGACGGAACTTAGAAGGTAGACCGGGTAATAGGTAAGCAGCAAGCCTAGCGGTTAAGTATGAGTCGGAGCTTAAGGTAGACTAGCCCGCTTCAGGAAAGTCTGAATAAGGAAGCGCTGTTGAAGACTGTGAAGTAGAAGCTATCCCCGCTTCGGTTTTGTGCCTGCCAGCCCAAGCCCAGCAGTGAGGCTCTGTCAGCCTTGCGATTTGTGTCCACCGTTTACCTTCTGAGGTGCTTCTTGGGTAATATATTCATTTCTCTTTTTCTTCAAAAACGTTGCACACATAAATTTCTTATCGTGAGAGGTACTCAACCCCTTGCCCTTCGGGCGTCCAGTCACCTAAGGCGAAGCGGAGCCTTGGTGCCACTATACAGGGGTCTTTCCCTCGTCACCGAAAAGGGACATTTTAAAAAGGATTAGCCGATCTATTCATAGCTCGGCTCGGGCACGAGAAACGAAGTTTGTTGGGCAAGACCGAAGTAGCGAGCTACTGAGGAAAAAACAAAAGAAGCGACTGACTCATAGTCAGATGCACCTGATTCAAATATCGAAAACACCCTACAAAGACCCGAAGAAGAAGAAACCGAAGGAATAGCTCCCCCAACCCCGCCCGACTGAGCAAAAGCAAAGTAAAGGGCCAAAAGGACGAGCAAGAGTTGGTCATTCAAGAAGCTTCGGCTAGCCAGCTTGACTTATGGAGTTCTATAGTTTTTGTTTAAGGCACTTCAAGTAGAGAAAGTTTTTCCCTGGACCATTTGCTGCCTACTTTACTGGCCTGGCCCTACCCCCTACTCTACAAAGCAGAGAATAGGCGAATAGGGTTTCACTAACTAGCGCCATTGTTAAGTATAGTCCGAAGCTTTTAGCGCCTTAAGAAAGCTTGGTGCCTGCGGCGGTCGCAACGGTTTCATATGCATGAATGTGAATCAAGAGAAGAGAGTTACTTTACCGGTTTCCAAAACTAGCCATTGGTCTACGATGAGCTCTTTACTTGAACTACTTAGGAAAGACCACCCTTTAATGTATAAGGGTTGTAGACCAGGGGAAGGAATCCAATCTTCGCTGAGTTAACACTCCTCCATCGAATGAGATAAAGCTCAATGGCAATCACAACTAGATCTGGGACCCCTTCTCCCTCGGGCTAAAGCCCTGATATATAACCGATCTTATGGTGTGCTTAAGAGTGGGCCTAGTATCCCAGGGATTGATTAAAGAAAAGAGGTAAAGGTAAACGCTTACGTCCCTCGACTTGTGCTGGTATTAGTATACTGAAGCTGCTTTTGTATGATTGATGGAAGACCTTCTTCTCATTTCTGTTATGGCTTTCTTGTTGATCATACTCATACAATAAGAGAGAATCCACTCCTTCCTCTTTGACTTACTGAATAGGGTTCGCTCTTCTCTCGATGTTCATTGGCCTGTAGCGCCTGTAGCTGCGAACTCAACTGTCTGGTTGGTCTGTCTTTGGCCAAGAGAAGTGCTTTTCCACAGTGGGTCTGTTCATGTCTGTTATTATACGATTCTAACTCCGTCTGGCAGCAGCTCTTATTCTTGGTCCCAGACCGTGATCCCTTCTTCCACTCCATCCCCGTAAGCAGAAGGAAGGACGGGACTAATTGAACTCAGTCTGACTTGCTTTCTTTTTCCCTGGGATGGGATGTCTTTCGCCAAGTGAATTAGAGAGGCGGATCTTCTTTGTACGCTATTTGCCAATCTGGATTTGAGAATTATTTTTCGTGAACACTTCTCTTTAGGTCAGAGCTTTAGCTCTGGTTCAGACATGTGATTTAGTTTAGGTGGAGTATAGGGACGGTTTGCTACTTACTCGAAAGGTAATCTGGGCACTTGATTTGATTTGAAGACGTGGATTGGGGCTTGGATGCCTCCGGGTTGTTTGAACTCGTTTATCGCTTGTAGAAATAAATAACTAGCGTGTACAATTTTGCTTCTAGAAGCAAAACTCAAACAGCTTGCTCAAAACACATGTTTCGAAGAACGTCATTTTCCATATTCAGGCTAGTTGGGGAATAAAAAATTCCCCGAAAAATGCTCGTGTACTTAAGAGCTTTCAAAAGCAATTCTCAAGGTGAAGGAAGCGCAAGCAAGTCTTACCGGCTTTAATTTAAGAGAAGGTGCCCTCATAGGCCAGTTCCTATGCCTGCCTGGTCCCTATAGAGGGCTTTCGAGACCAATGCTATCAAGAAGTCGCTAGACTGACACTGACTATTCTTGCATCGAAAAAGAGTGAAAAGATCTCCCCTCGAAAACTTCTTACATTCTTCTTCTTTTGCTGCTTGATTCCGTTAGCCATTCCTTTCTGTCAACGCTTGGTCACTCTGCCTTCCAGCCCGCCCTTGGCTGGCTTCACCCCTTCTCCCGTAGCCCTGCCTCCAACCTTGAGCAATCCTTGTGAATAGCTGAAAGAAGTCTTACTGCCAAGCTAGTGGGTTCGATCTCTTCTACTATTGTCTTTCTTTTGAATCTTGCCCCTCTGGTACCGACATGACTGATTGGTCGAGGAAGAAGAGCGGAGGCAACCTCCAATCGGATCAATTACCATTACTTTAGAGATAGGAAAGGAAGTTCGTAAGAACTGATAGACATTTCCCTTGAGCCAGGCGAGGATGAAATGAATGCCTTTACTCCAAGAGATTCAAAACGGGTAGACCTTTTGATTAGACTACTGCTTAAAGGCGTTATCAGCGGATCGTCACAGGCAGACTGGGTTGCTCGTTAGAGGGTGCGGGGAAAAGGCGTATATTTGCTATAGGCAACTACGTGAACCAGCGCCTATTAAGGCCGGTTCATGAGTGGTTGTGTGTCATCCTTAAAAGGCTGCCTCAGGATGCTTTTGGCAGACGGCACCGCTTGATCGTCTCAAAGGTAAGCAGACATGTTACTCCTATGATTTGAAGTCAGCCACGGATTCTCTGGCTATCGGGCTATGCTTGCCGCCGATAATGTATATATCTAGGAGTATAAGCCTCGGTGAATGAAGGAGCCCCTTCTATCATCTCCCCTGGCGGAGTTTCCCACGCTAGCTTTTCTCTCAACTACAACAGAAAGAATCGTCTTCAGACCTTGTCTTTTTTCCTTTCGAAAGTCAGTCTAAGAACCCTTATACGAGTAGGCAATTCTCCTTTGCTGTGTGAAGAAGAGAGCACTGCAGTAGTAGTAGTCAAAGAAAAGAAAGAAGACTAGTTCGGGCAAAGCTACTTGTAACTGATCCCTTCGATTATAACTCTTACCTTGAATAGCAGTTCTGTCGGGAAGCGGGTAAGGTTAGGTACTTTCCCTGATGCTGACCTATGAGTGCTACTTCGCTGCCCTTCGGGTTAGTCGCTTCGCTCCTTAGGGATGTGGATGTCTCCGCGAATACAAGGTTCCACGCCTGTAAGCATATTGAATATGAGGTTTGTCTTTGAGTGAGTCGAGTCACTAGATGTAATTGCCAACCAAGGTTATAGTTCTATATTTATAGAAGTAATGGAGTCTAAGGTGTGAAAGGTCCCATTGCAGAGAGAGAGGGTAAGGCATTCTACTTCTCATCGTTTTTTATAGGCGCAAAGGAATCTAGATGAACAGAAAGAAGCTCCGTCAGGATCAACAGACTTTCCTCGATTACTGAATCAAGAGTTTTCTGCGAATGTTAGGCTTTGCTTTCTTTCCCAGTCCTTTTCATTCAAGAGAAAGAGCATATAGTACTGGTGGATATACCCAGATACCCCTCTTTAGTTCTTCCTAGGACAATCTTTCTTTATTCCTTGTGTTTCTTCTATCGCAAAGGTATCTTAACATGGGCAAAAGCAGACGAGGAAGATCAAAAAAACTCATTGTAAGTTAAGCCTTGTTTCGTTGAGCTAGAGGGCGACATAGAAGGATGAATTGGCTGGAATCAGAAGAAGTGGCATCCTGAAAACTGTTGTGAGTAAATGGGTATATGCTTCATACAGCAAACTCGGATAGGAACAGTCTCAGCAGATAAGCCAAGAAGGGATTGGGGAGTGAAAGAACAGAACGGTTATTCCAGTTTCAGACTTGGTTGAACATGGAATTCCAATCCAAAAACAGGGCAAAAACCCCCTGGATACCTCAAAGAAGCTCATTCAGATTTTCATTCATTACACAGAATTAGTAAAGAAATCGTCTTGCTTTCATTCTTAGGGGGCCCGGATCTGTATAGAAATGTCTTCTTCGTCGTCGACTTCGGCGCCAAAGAGGTGTGGGTTGAGAGATTTATGAGCCAGAATCCAGAACTTTCTTAGGAGCCAAGGGCCCTATTTTACTAATAATCAGTCCCTGTGGGGAAGGGAGAGCTTGTGGCAAACGGAGGTAGAAGGTCAGTAGGATAGTGGGCTTAGTCAGCCCAACATAGGTTGTCCACCAAAAAGGGGAAGTTCCCGTGATTTAAGGTTTATGGATATCCTACCCTAAGACGAGAGGATTGGGCTTAGAACAAGACCCATCGGTGGATAAGATCACATCTTCATAACAAAAGGTGTACACGTTCGGCCTCACTCAAAATGGGCCAAACCTAACGAGTCCAAACAAATTGGATCTTATTGTATGACAAAACCACAGATTGGCTATATAATTTTTTCAGTAATTTGAGAATTTCCTCAAGCAATAGGGTTTTACCAGTCCCAGCAGAGCCTGTGATGAACACGGATTTGCCCTGAGGGATGGCAGACAAAATATACTTCTGCTTGTTTCCCCATTCTATTGGAGTGGAGTGAAGGTTAGCCCAATGTTAGCATTCAGATCTATTTTCAGCCCTGGCCCGGAAATGCCACCCTTTCCTGGCTTTCCAAACAAAGCCCATCGAAGTCCAGTCCATCTAATTCATTTTATTCCCATTCCAGGACGGCCCAGGCCGCTATCCGAGTGCAATCGGCAAAAGCAAGTTTACCTTACTTATTTTAAGAAAAAAATGCTTTCGTTCTGCTGTCAAAAGTAGGGGAAAGTGTCTGATCCTTTCAATCAAGCGATAGAGGCAGAGGCTTTACTTCAATCGCCTACGCTAGGACGGAGCTGCTGTCGAGTGACGATTGGCCGAGGGGAGTTCCTATACACTGAAGGTGCCTACGGGCGACAACAACGCACCAACCTTACCTTATGGTAAAACCGGCCAATAGGAATCTAGAGCTTCCCTTACTTATTTGAGAACGTTCGTGCCCGAGGGCTGTAGCACCCGGCGAACTCACACTTCGCCATATTTCAAATACCTTTCGAAAAACCTCCACTCCAGTACGTATCGCAGATCTTGCACGTGCTCGGACCACGTCTTGCTGTAGACAGGGATAGAATCTGACTACACAACCAAGAAATCAAATCATAACAAAAGGGTCGCCTCATTCACGACTCTAATGAATGTCGCCGGGGCATTGCAGAAAAGGTTAAGACCATCCCTCAGTCCTTGCCGCGTCTTGAAAGCCGTCTCCCAGACAGATTATTCCCAGATGACGACTATACTAAAAAAGGGGCCACCAACTAGGTCATTCCATCGGGGCTTGACGAGCTTCGGTCGCTCTCTATAGTTTGACGCGAGTCATCTGTGCAGCTTCAATAGGTAGAGCAAGAGCAATCGGGTTCTGGTGAGCAATGAATCTACTCGCGCTTACTTACTCTATTGCTAGTTTGAGCTCGCCTCTAGTACCCTTACTCCTACTGCTTGAGTAAGCTCTCTCTCCCGAGCCAGCAATTTTGACAGCTGACAAAGGTAGGCTTTGACTTTCATTTCTACTGGCTACAAAATGAGGAAATTCACTTTCCACTATAATAATTGCCATCTTTCTTTCCGTATACCGTGATCCACCCTTAGAAGCCCTTACGGGGCCTTTTGTACTAGCTTACCGCCTGAACTAGAGCTATAAGCCGAACCGATTACCAACCGAAAGCTGAAGGTTTGATCTACGGTGCTCTCACTGGACTGGCTGTACTGACTTACCTCACTAGCTAAACTAATGGAACCGAGAAGCATTCGAGACAGGGTAAAACTAGGCCAGACCTGGCGCTTAAGTCAGAGTCTCAGATGCTTATCCCTGACCCAAGTGGAAATGAAACCTTCAGAGGGGAGAAGGAGTATTTAAAGAAAGGGAGCAGCCACCATAGCTAGAAGGCCCAGAAGAGGGTTTGGCGAAAGCAAGATAAAAAAAAAAGTATGTCGACGCTAAGCATAGCTACCAATGCAAACCAGTCTGTCTTATAATAAGATAGTAGCTCGCTTCCGACTTGCATGTGTTAAGCATAAGGCTTTCTCTTCATTGAAAGATAGATCTTCTCTTCTCTTTCTCTGTTTATCAAGCTTCCTGCCCCAAGCCCCTCTTCTCTCTAGCCTTTTATTTTTTGATAGAGACCGATCCGCTTTTATAAGCACTTGTTGGCAAGTTCGGAAGAAGGCTTTGAGGGGAACTCACGCGATGTGGCTACGGTTCAGTATTGCCACTCACTTAGAATCTCTTCCAGCTGAGCCGGACTAAGAGGCTTATGTAAAGAAAAGAGAATTTGCCTGACTACATGGGAAAGCTTTTCCTTCTTCCTTTCCTTTTGCTGGAAAGTAGCTCTCCTTCTTTCCTTTAGTTCAGGATTCCCTCTCTAGCCCATATTATCTATTTAGTCAAAAGGCTAGTTCAATCGCTTTGAGGTTCAAGTCTAACTTGAATCACTATCTCAAATAGGGCGATATCAGGCCTTCTGTGCGATATCGATCTTCTATTTATGGTAAGGTAAGCGGTCTGCTCTTTCTGGCTTCGGTGAATCTCTCGTTCTGCTGTATTGGTCTTCTGTTAAGGCTTGCAAGGCTCATCTCTTCTTTGCTTTCTTTATCGCTTTTCGTAATTCAGTACGATCCCCTGTCAACTCCTGCTAACGGCCATCGGGTAAGGTTTTGACTAAGGCTGGATAGGAATAGTAGACTTTGCTCGTAAGCAGCAAGGGTTTTTCCTTTGTTAGTCTTAAACCTCTCTGAAGTGAATTAAGTAACCCATGGGTATGGGGCACGAACGGGATGCCAAGCGATCCTTTTCCGATCCGAATATATAAGATTGATTATGGATGCCCTGTAATAGGCAGTTGAAGACTTTGCATAATGCATAAACATTAATTTCCCTGGATCTTAGAAGGAAGGGCTGTTATTACAATTGATTGCAGTCGTTCCCTGCTACTGCTAAATGATAATGTGGATTTGAAGACCTCCTTTTAGGAAGTAACTGGTTTAGGCATCTACCACCCCCTTTTTCTAGTGGAAGCGAGTGCAGGTACTGACGGACTCTCTCTTATTTCTATTTTTTGGTATGCTTACGAGCGAGGATATCTTGGTCAGTCTAACTGGGGACCATCTACCTATCAAGGAGTTTCGTATGGACAGTTCTTTTTGAGCTTAGCGCTGGTATGAGCGTAAAAAGCTTTATTGTGCTCTAGGGGAGCTTCCTTATATCATATCAGGAATTCGCCCTTTTCGCTTATTCATTCAACGACAACAGATGCCGATGAACTAGCTGCTTTTCGCCTCATCTCTTTCTCCTTAATATGAATATGGCACTGCACTGAGAGGTCTTGACGTTCTTCCGAACCTGCTAAGCTAACTTGTCCACGTTCACGCGAACTTGATATTACGTTACGATGCTACCTGGCTCTGCTCTGTCAACACTTTATCGTAATGCCGGAAGGTAGGATTTCAGGTTTTTTCCCAAGCTATGAATCTTCATAAATATAAATGGCATAGTAATAAGAGATAAAGAAATTGTGTATTTGATGTTATATCCGCAAACACGATGAAAAAGGTAGCCGTCCCTCAAGTGCTAGCGTACAAGAAGGAGCGAAGCAGTAAATCACATCTATTTGACCAAGCCGAAAAAACAATGGGCGTTCTCTAACACTCGAGGATATGTTGTATCGAATTACCGAACCCGAAAGAGATTGTGAAACCTGTGGAAATCCTGAGGCCTTTCCCAATCTTTTTCTTTATAATTCCGTAAGTGTATAGTTTTTTTAAAGTCATGAATGCGGGAAAAGTTTTGATAGTTTAAGCTTATGTTATGTGCCCGGAATTTCTGAGATTTCTATTAAAAAGGGTAGAAAGAATAGATGAGTTGAAATGAAATGAAAGGCTTACCCGCGTACCTACCTTAAGAAAGAGGGTTACTATAATAGCTCGGTGTTCTCAATCGTTAAGGATGTGATCCCAAGGTTAGAATTAGCTTAGTCGATTTAATATGGTTCCATCCTTTCCTTCTGACCAAGATGAATGATTAAGATCCGCTTTCCTTCTGCCTTCGTGCCCCATAACCTTTTGTTACTTGCCTTATGTTTCTACTTGCCGTTAAAGCCTTAAGTCTCTCCCTCGGGGCTAGTCTTAAACTCATAACTCCCCACCCAAGCCTTAAGTTCCACCATCAGGAGAGATTTAAACAAGCGGAACAACTTCATTCCTAACTCTGGTATGTTAAGTCTCTCCGTAGGTAAATCTTAAATCCTTTCTTTTAGTTTAACCGCTTGCTAAAGATCTTCTCTTTTTATTATACATTACATTAATCTCAGGGATGCTATTAAAGTAAAGAAAAAGGGGCAATAGTCTTTTTAGGCTTAAGGGTAGCAAGGTTGGTTATGCAATGGCTAAACTGTCAAGCGGTATAATAGTTTATGGAATTGGCATAGGGCAACAATGAAAAACTGGCTAGCGGTGGAATTGGCAGTTTATACTAAATAATAATAAATGCCACAAACAAAGAGATGAAGAAAGAGATGAAGATCCAATTACATGCCATGTGAAAAGAAAAGCATGATTAGGCTTAGGGAAGGAAGCAAATAAGCTATATTACAAAGAATCCGATTGAAAGGAAGATAGGGGAATTCTTTCCGAGATGAATCTATGGTTCGTTCGTGCAGTTGTATAGGAAAAGTACGCTTCCTGAGCCGCCCTTTTCTTTCTTCCTATCCTAGGTAAGCAGTACGTGATGTGGCTCCGGGCACTCTATTCCTCGTTCCTGGGCTTGGCTGGTACATCAAGCATATCGGCATATTGCTTGTTCGATGTGGTAACATATCTTTCAATGGCAATCAAGTAATAAAATTCACTCCCCGAACCAAAAAAGATCTCAGTTTGCATAAGGAACCTCTAACCTCTTTCTATTCAGGAAACACTTTTCTTTCCAGGTCGAGTGAACAGACCTATAGCCCTTCTTTCTTTGGAGGAATTTCACCTAGAAGAATGAGTCTGCTATTGGATTCACTTGCAGCGGATTCTCTTCCCCAAGACTTTCTTTATTCTTAGCATATGAGATGAGAAAGAAGGCTTCTGGAAAGCGGTTTAAGGATAGCGCTTCGCACCTTGCCGAACCTAAGGTTAAGGTGAAAGCCCTTGTTCTAGCTAGTTCGGTGCGCTAGGAAGAGGCTTCCCGAAAGCATTGATTGAATGTCTATCGCTGAACTGACACTTGACGGAAAGCCAATAGTCCTGGGTCAAGCTATTTTCCTAAAAAGAGGAACTTAATCAACCTCTAAAGGAATGGCCGTGGGGCACGAAATCCTTAATAGCCTTAACTTAAATGGTATTAGCTTATTAAATACCCTAGGAATTAGTAACAGCGGGCTCCATCTCCTAGTTCTAGTTCGAGTAGATGTCGGCATATCAGCTGTTAAAGAAACATCTCAATAAGAGACGGGTTTCCTTTCGGGGCGCTGTTTTCATCCAACTAGAAATATCGTAAGAGAAGACAGCAACTTTTACGCCCAAAACTCCCCCTTGAGCAGGGCTTGGTAAACCACATTGTTTGTAGTGAAATGATCCATGAACAGAGGATCGACAGAAGCGAAGCGAGAATCACCACCATCAGGAGTAGGTCAAAGCATTCCTCTTTGGGGGAGGCGGGCGTCGACCCAACCTTATGAGTATTCGGACTATAACAGTTCCGATGAACAGTCACTCACTTTTTTCTGCTAATGTGCAGCGGCGAGGAGCCAACTGGTTGTTGGACCAACCTATGGTGTGTTCCGGCGAAGCGCCGGGTTGTTGGTAAGGAGCGTGAGCGGGCGGGGAGCTCACACAAGTAAGTGAAGGACCCCCGTAGGGTCTTTCTGAAGTGTGGCCCACACACAGGGGGGAAAGAAAAGGGAGGGGGGATAAGGGGAGCCTTATCCCTTAGAATCGAATTCTAAACCGGCGTGGCGCTGCTGGATGCTTCTGATCAATAGAACAGGAAGAGGAGTCAGCCAAAAAGAAAGACCACCAAAAGTAACGACCACCAAGATACGCATAGTGATTCGATCTTTTGATCACCCATTTTTGGAAAACCATTTTTGGGGGCTTCCGCCTTACACACAGAAGATTGGATTGCCTGAATCACGAGTCTTATATACTGTGTTACGCTCACCTCATATTGATAAAAAGTCCAGAGAACAATTTGAAATGGAAATCAAGAAACAATTTCTGGTCATAAAAACAGAAAGGCATGAATTGCGCAAGAAGTTTTTTCGGTTAAAACGCCGTGCGACTCGGAGGACATAAGACTTCTTGGTCAAGCCAAAAAGATTGCCGACTGGATGCTCCTACCCCACCATGCCTGGCCCTTTACCTTACCGCTCCGTGGGGAAGAAAGAGGGGGGTATGAAGCGTGGGAAAGAATGCAAGAAGTGTATGATACAACAGGTAACCTTAAGGAGTGGCGGCAAAACTCTTGATTGATCAACGCGAGTGAACTGTGCTTAGACGCTTCGTAAAACCGCACCGATCTACGAGAGGAGCTGATGGATGAGTAGGCTTCCCCTTTCGATTCACGGAATGTGATCTGGGACACGATGGGAGTTTGCGTGCCTCGGTAGGAAAGAGATCACCGGAGTATAGCACAAGATCGCCTTTTCTTGCTGCCATGGGGTCGACCTGTGAACAAGGTAAACCCAATGGGAACCAAAAAACGGGGG